>ERZ761602.349-NODE-349-length-105145-cov-343.079893_pt1 | contig 105145 bp, 91 predicted proteins | sample MGYA00512165_ERZ761602 | MGnify/ENA primary metagenome ERZ761602 (study PRJEB28899, sample SAMN02445085) | bioreactor sludge metagenome | biome: EBPR sludge; isolation source: Thorneside wastewater treatment plant | place: Australia: Brisbane, Thorneside...
CGCAGCCCCGGCATGGACCCTGCAATCGCCACACCTGTCCGGATACCCGAATACTGAATTGCCTATAATGTCACCGAATTTCCGCCCGCAGTAGTCACCTCCGGGCAACGCTGTGGCGCGGCACATACCATCTCGGTGTGGCTTTCCCCGCCTTTTCTCGAATCCCCTGCAGCTACCGAAAGCGGTCTGATGATGAAATCGGAACACCTCGCCCGCAACAACGTCATCCTTCTCGTCTGCTTGCTGAGCCTGATCGTTTTCTACCCGTTTTCCCAGGCGGACAAGTCTCTGGTTCGCGATCTGCTGCTCTCCGCTGTCTTCTTTGCCGGGATATTCTCGCTTGAGTTTTCCGCCCGGTCCCGGATGCTCCTCTTGCCACTCGCCATACTGACGGCCGGAACCACCTGGATCCGTCATTTCATCAAGAATGACCTGCTGTACCTGATCGACTTTGGCACGTCTTCGATCACACTGGCAGTCATCGTCGTGCTGATGATCCGCCATATTGCCCGCAGCAGGGTCGTGACGCCGACAATCATTCTCAGTTCGGTCAACGGCTACCTGCTGCTCGGCGTGCTTGGCGCCGTGCTGCTGAGCATCGCTGATGCCACCCATATCTTCCTGAACGGCCCCGGAAGCGCCGGCATCGCGCTCCCCAACCAGGGTTCACCCGAGTTCAGCGACTATCTCTATCTGGCGTTCATAACGCTGACCACCGTGGGTTATGGCGACGTGACGGCCGTTTCCCACCTGACCCGATCCGTGGCGATTCTCATTGGCCTCGCCGGCCAACTGTACATGACCATTCTCGTTGCCATGCTGGTAGGAAAATTTTCCGCCGGCCACGACGAACGCTAGGAGGCGATCAGGGGAAAACGGAGATGGCGAGATTGGAGCAAGCGAAGGAAGAGCGGGTGTTGGTTGGGGAGGCTGCCGCCACCGGAGAGCGTGACGAGCGAAAGCCAGAAAAAAAACGGGGCGCCGCGAGGACGCCCCGAAGGGGGAGAGACCTGTAGGTAGTCGGCTCAATAGTGGTAGGCGGATTCGCCGTGCGAGGTGATGTCGAGCCCTTCGCGTTCCTCTTCTTCCGGCACGCGCAGACCGATCACCATGTCCACCAGTTTGAACGCCACCAGCGAGACGATGCCCGACCAGACGATGACCGTGCCGACACCCCAGAGCTGGCTGATCAGCTGCGCCGTCATGTCGTAGTCTCCGACCTTGTTCGCGACATAGTCATAGACGCCGGTGCCACCGAGCGAAGGATCGGCGAAGACACCGGTCAGGATCGCGCCGAGAATGCCGCCGACGCCATGCACACCAAAGACGTCGAGCGAATCGTCGGCACCGAACATGCGCTTCAGGCCATTGACGCCCCACAGGCAGATCACGCCCGCCAGCAGGCCGATGCAGATGGCACCCATGACACCGACGAAACCGGCCGCCGGGGTGATCGCCACCAGCCCGGCAACCGCACCGGAAGCGGCACCGAGCATCGACGGCTTGCCTTTCAGCATCCATTCCGCCAGCATCCAGGACATCGCCGCGCAGGCGGTTGCCACCCAGGTATTGACCATCGCCAGGGCCGCGCCACCGCTTGCCTCGAGCGCCGAGCCGGCGTTGAAGCCGAACCAGCCGAACCACAGCAGCGAGGCACCGATCATCGTGAAGGTCAGGCTGTGCGGTGCCATCGACTCACGCCCGTAGCCGATCCGCTTGCCGATGACGATGGCACCGATCAGGCCGGCAATCGCGGCGTTGATGTGCACCACGGTGCCACCGGCGAAATCGAGCGCCCCCTTCTGGAAGAGGAAACCGGCCGTCGCGGTGGCCGCCTCGCCGGCTGCCGCGTCGACATAGGCGTCCGGGCCTGCCCAGTACCACACCATGTGCGCCATCGGCACGTAGGAGAGCGAAAACCAGATCACCATGAAGACCAGGATGGCGGCGAACTTCGCCCGCTCGGCGAAGGCGCCGACGATCAGCCCGCAGGTGATCGCCGCGAAGGCGCCCTGGAAGATGACGTAGGCGAGTTCGGAGATGACCACCCCCTTGGAGAAGGTCGCCGCGACCGAGTCGACAGTGATCCCTTTCAGGAACAGCTTGTCGAACACGCCGAAGAAGCCTCCACCCTCGGTGAACGCCAGCGAGTAGCCGTACACCACCCAGAGCACGCTGATCAGCGAGAAGGTGACGAACACCTGCATCAGCACCGACAGCATGTTCTTGCTGCGCACAAGGCCACCATAGAAAAGGGCCAGGCCGGGAATCGACATCAGGATGACGAGCGCGGCGCTGGTCATCACCCAGGCGTTGTCGCCCTTGTTGGCAACCGGTGCCGGGGCGGCAGCAGGAGCGGCAGCGTCGGCGGCTGCCGCCGCGGGCACCACGGCTGTCGCCGCGGGGGCCGCCGTCGGTTTGTCTTCAGCCCAGGCCGGAGCGCCGATGGCGACGGCTCCGAGCACGGCCAGAACTGCAAATAAGCGCTTCATGATCTACTCCTCACAGGGCATCCTCACCGGTTTCGCCGGTGCGGATGCGAATGACTTCCTCGATTGCCGAAATGAATATCTTGCCGTCACCGATCTTTCCGGTACTGGCCGACTTCTCGATTGCCTCGATCACCTGCTCAAGGAGCGCGTCGCTGATCGCGGCTTCGACCTTGACCTTTGGCAGGAAGTCGACAACGTACTCGGCGCCGCGATACAACTCGGTGTGCCCCTTCTGACGCCCGAATCCCTTCACCTCGGTGACAGTTATTCCCTGCACGCCGATCGCCGACAGCGCTTCTCGTACTTCGTCAAGCTTGAAAGGCTTGATGATGGCGGTTACCAGTTTCATGTTGCTCTCCATGTCTTGGGGAGGACTGGCCTCCCCGACCGATTGTTGATCGTTGCCAGGAACAATCACCTGGAAGCTGCGGCTGACGGAAACCACGGCAATGCCGCGACCGGCGTCCTTGATATGCGAGCCAACGTCGAGCGTGCCGTGGTCGTCGGACATCGAGTTGCTGAAGCAGTACGGCAGCCAGCTCGAAACGCCGGGGTCTGCGCCATCACTGACGGAGACAGAGCGGCCGCGAGCAGCGTCAGAAAAGCAGTAGTCTTCATGGTCTGAGCCTCAAGAAAAAGATCACAACCAGCACTTAGCAGAATTCGTGCCAAGCTAGTTTCCGTCAATTCGTCAATGACTTGACAAGCTGACGGCGGCCTGCAAACACGGATGCTGCACTGCCATAGAACAATTCCGCGCGGCTACGCACCGCCGTGGTGCATGGCCAGACGAAGACCTCGTCTGTGCTAAACTCGGTCCACCCTGCAACCACTTGCTCCGGCGGTGAAGATCATGCTCGACCCCAGGATCCTTGAAGAAATCGGCCAGCGTCTTGGCGGCATCATCGCTGCCAGTCCGGCCGCGGACATCGAAAGGAACGCGCGCGCGCTCCTCGCCAACGTCTTCGCCAAACTCGATCTCGTCAGTCGCGAGGAGTTCGACATCCAGACGCAGGTGCTGCAACGCACGCGCGAGAAACTGAAGGCCCTCGAGGCACGGATCGAGCGCCTCGAGAATCCGCCCGCACAGCCCGATTGAGAGCCGCGAGTCGGCGTGCCGGCGCGTCGTCCGACGCGGCAGCTCGTCCGTCGTCGTGCCAGCGTGACTACTCGCCGTGTCCCTCGCCATCGTCCATAGCCGCGGTCTCGACGGACTGGCAGCGCCGGAGGTTGCCGTCGAAGTGCATCTGGCGGGTGGGCTGCCGAACCTGACGCTGGTTGGGCTGCCGGATACCGAAGTCAAGGAAGCGCGCGACCGGGTGCGTGCCGCGCTGCAGAACTCGGGCTTCGACTTTCCCCGCAGGCGCATCACCGTGAACCTCGCACCAGCCGACCTGCCGAAGGAATCCGGACGCTTCGACCTGCCCATGGCGCTCGGCATCCTGGCGGCATCGGGCCAGATCCCTTCGCGGTCGCTGGCCGAGTACGAATTCGCCGGCGAACTGTCGCTTTCGGGCGAACTGCGACCGGTCCGCGGCGCCCTGGCGATGGTACTGGCGGCCGGTGACAGCGGCCGCAGCTTCATCCTGCCCGCCGCCAGCGCGCATGAGGCGGCGCTGGCCGGCCGGGTACGCGTCCTGGCGGCAGCCAGTCTGCTCGAAGTCTGTGCTCAGCTGACCGGACAGGCAGCCTTGCCGGTCTGCCAGGCGACGCCCGGCGACGGCGGCGACGGCGGCGACGGCGGCGGCGGCGACGGCGACTATCCCGATCTCGCCGACGTGCGCGGCCAGGCGCAGGCCAAGCGTGGACTCGAGATCGCTGCCGCCGGCGGACATTCGATCCTCTTCGCAGGTCCCCCGGGAACCGGGAAGTCGATGCTCGCCAGCCGGCTGCCGGGCCTGCTGCCGCCAATGACGCTGGCGGCAGCACTCGAATCGGCGGCCGTGCTGTCGCTCACCGGGCAGTTTCGTCCGCAGCTCTTTCGCCACCATCCCTATCGCGCACCGCACCACACGGCTTCTTCGGCAGCTCTGGTTGGTGGTGGCAGCGTTCCGCGTCCGGGCGAGATCTCGTTGGCGCACCAGGGCGTCCTCTTCCTCGACGAACTCCCGGAGTTCGACCGGCGGGTTCTCGAAGCACTGCGGGAGCCTCTCGATTCGGGACGCATCCACATCTCGCGCGCCGCCCGTCAGGCTGATTTCCCGGCGCAGTTCCAGCTCGTCGCAGCGATGAATCCGTGTCCGTGTGGTTATCACGGCGATGCGCGCGGCCGTTGCCGCTGCACCCCGGACCAGATTCTGCGCTACCGCAGCAAGCTCTCCGGTCCGCTGCTCGACCGCATCGACCTGCAGCTCGAGGTTCCCGCGGTGCCCGCCGAAGTCCTGCAGCAGGCGCCGGATGGCGAAGCGTCGGCGACCGTGCGCGAGCGGGTGACGGCCGCGCGCGAGCGACAGCTCGCGCGCCAGGGAAAACCGAATTGCCGTCTGAGCACGTCCGAGATCGACCACCATTGCCAGCCGCAGGCAGCAGCGGCAGCGCTGCTGAAGCAGGCAATCAGTCGCTTCGAGCTCTCCGCACGAGGCTTTCACCGCCTGCTCAAGGTGGCGCGGACGATCGCGGATCTGGCAGGGCAGCAGACGATCGAGGCCGCGCACGTTGCCGAAGCCGTGCAGTACCGTCGTTTCACCAAAGATTGACTGAGGACGATCGCTAGCCGCCGATCACGGTGTCTGCGCTCAGCCGCCGATGTGCATCTGATACTTTGCGCCGTTGGAAAACGTGCAGGTTCCCGCCCCCTGATACGGCGTCGTCAACTGGTATTCGCACGACATGAACATGCCGCCCGGGCTGTAGGCGCTGGCGACGCCGCGCTTTTCATCCTCGACGATGCGCGTCGCTTCACCGGTCAGGACCTGGCCCTCGTACTCGACCAGAAAACGGCCCTTGCCGGTCATCATGTTGGTGACCGACCCACTGATGACGCCACTCCGTGTCGCCCTTTCGTTGGCGGGATAGAGTCGAACCGGAAGCGTCGCCTGCGCCGCAGTGCCCATCGCCTGCGGTCGCGTCGCGAGTTGCCCGGGCTGCGGTGGGGCCCCCGTCGGCAGCGGCGTTCCGGACGGTGGAAGTGGGTAATGATGGTAATAGACCCCACCATCGGGCCCCACCACCGGCACCACGTAACACGCAGCCGTGACGACCGCCGCGAGCACCGGCGGCGCGAAGCGTCGCCACGATGGATGGGATGCAGTTCTCGACATCATGTTCTCCTTTCCAGAAAGTTGGCGGCTCAGGTGGACCGTCAGTCCCAGTATAGTAAAGATCAATCCCATGCCAGGGCGATCTGCGGCCCTGTCCGGTACCCCGCCAATTCCGGGATGCCGCAGTGGTTCCCTACCACCGACGAGAGCTGGCCCAGACCGCCGACGCACACGTGCTTCCGCTGTACGCACGACTGCGCCACGGCGGAGGGTGCCAACCCAAAAGCGGCTTCGCAGGCGCCGCTTCGTCTATACTCCGCAGCTGAAGCCATTGCTTGTGGCAACCAGACTTGGAGCAACCGGTATGTTCAAGATCGCCTCGGCCAGCATCATTGGCGGCAGCTTGCTGGTCGGCGCCCTCGCCGCCTGCGACGCCGACCAGCTGGGCAGGCTGCGGCCCGGAAGCAGCACGGCCAGCGAGGTGAAGGCCGTGATGGGCGAGCCGACGCTGGAATGGCGGGAGGCAGACGGCTCGCGCGTCTGGGAGTATCCGCGCACGCCACAAGGAATCGTCAATTACCTCGTCGTCATCGGCCCCGACGATGTGCTGCGCGAGGTCCAGCAGGTTCTGACCGAGGCGAACTTCGCCAGGGTCAGCGTCGGCATGACTCGCGACCAGGTGCGGCGCCTGCTTGGTCGCCCGGCCCACGAGACCTTTTTCCCCCTCAAACGGGAAACGATCTGGGACTGGAAGACGAAGGTGGACTCGGGCATGGAGTGGTACTTCAACGTCCATTTCGGCGAGGACGGGCGGGTGACCGGAAGCAGCACCAACTTCGTTCCCAAAGGCTGAGGGCAAACGCGCCGCGCGAACGGCAGCGGCGCGACCCGGCGAGACAAGGAAAGGAGCGGCGCGGGTGCCATTCGGGACACTCGCTGCCGGATGCCCGGAGACTGGCGATGCATGGCCTGCACCTGACTGCCGAACTCTACGGATGCCGCTGCGAGCGGCGACTCCTCGATGACGCCGGCGCCCTGCGCGAACTCTGTCTCACCGTCTGTTCGCTGCCAGGGCTGACGCCGCTCGCCGAGGTCTTCCACCAGTTCGCCAGCAACGGGGAAGCGGCCGGCGCCACCGGCGCGGTGGTGCTCGCCGAGTCGCATCTGGCGGTGCACACCTGGCCGGAAGCGGCGGCAGTGACGCTCGATCTGTACGTCTGCAACTTCAGCCAGGACAACAGCGGTGCAGCTCGCCGGGCCTGTCAGGCGCTGATCGCCGCCTTTGGACCAGGACGGATCGTCCGCCGCGAACTGGAGCGAGGCATCGCTGCCGGCGCGGCCGCTACGCGCGCTTTCGACCCCGACAGCGACAGTGAATAGCCGGCGGATCCCGGGGTATACTCGGGGATCAGGACGCAAGACATAACAGGGAGGCCTTGTGGAATCGCTTCGCATCACGCTCGATCAATCCGAAATCCCCACCCACTGGTACAACGTCGTCGCCGACATGCCGACGCCGCCGGAGCCGCCACTGGCTCCGGACGGCAAGCCGGTGTCGCCGGAGCAGATGGGAATGATCTTTCCGATGGCCATCCTCGAGCAGGAAATGTCGGCCGAACGCTGGATTCCGATTCCCGAGCCCGTACGACAGATCTATCGCCTCTGGCGGCCGTCGCCATTGATTCGTGCCCGCAGACTCGAGGAAGTGCTGCAGACGCCGGCGAAGATCTTCTACAAATACGAAGGCGTTTCCCCCGCTGGATCGCACAAACCCAACACCGCCGTACCGCAGGCCTACTACAACCAGCAGGCAGGGATCAGGCGCATCACGACCGAAACCGGTGCCGGTCAGTGGGGCTGCTCGATGGCTTTCGCCGGCCAGATGTTCGGTCTTGAAGTGCGTGTGTACATGGTCCGGATCAGCTACGAGCAAAAACCCTTCCGCCGCTCGATGATGCAGACTTGGGGCGCCGAGGTCTTTGCCAGCCCTTCGGCGATGACGCAGACCGGCCGCGATCTGCTCGCCCGCGACCCGGCAAACCAGGGTTCGCTCGGGATCGCAATTTCCGAGGCCGTCGAGGAGGCCGCTTCGCGCTCCGACACCAGCTACGCGCTGGGCTCGGTACTCAATCACGTTGCCCTGCACCAGACGATCATCGGTCAGGAAGCGAAGAAACAGTTCGAGAAGGCTGGCGACTGGCCGGATGTGGTCTTCGCGCCCTGTGGCGGCGGCTCGTCCTTCGCCGGTGTTGCCTTCCCGTTCATCGCCGAAAACGCCGCCGGCGGGCGCAACGGCCGCCCGACGCGACTCGTGGCCGTCGAACCGACCTCGTGTCCGACGCTGACCAAGGGGGCCTACGCCTACGATTTCGGCGACGCCTCCGGCTTCACCCCGCTGATGAAGATGTACACCCTCGGCCATGACTTCATGCCGCCGGGAATTCATGCCGGCGGCCTGCGTTACCACGGCGACTCGCCGCTTGTCTCGCGGCTCTATCACGACGGGCTGATCGAGGCGGTTGCCGTGCCGCAGCTGGCGACCTTCGAGGCCGGCGTGATGTTTGCCCGCGCCGAGGGGGTGATTCCGGCACCCGAGTCGAACCATGCGATTCGGGCAGCGATCGACGAGGCCGTGCGCTGCCGGGAAACTGGCGAGAGCAAGACCATCTTCTTCAATCTCACCGGCCACGGCCACTTCGACATGGCCGCCTACGACCGCTACTTCGCCGGTCAGCTCGAGGACTTCGAGTACCCGCAGGAAGCGATCCGCGCTTCACTGGAGCATCTGCCCAAGCTCTGATGGTGGTCCCGATGCGCCTGGCGGTCTTCGCTCTCGTCCTCGCCAACCTGCTGCTTTTCGTCTGGGCGCGCGGCTATCTTGGCGCGCCGGCCGAGCCGGATTCGCGCCGCGCCGAGCAGCAGCTGCTGCCGGAGCGCGTCGTCGTCGTCTCCCGCGGCGAGCCACCGCCGTCGGCCAGACACAAGGAAGACGGCGAGACGGCGGGCGAGCGCAAGCCGAACGAAAGCTGCCAGATCTGGAGTGATCTGGCAGCCAGCGAGGCGGACCAGGTCGAGCAACTGCTGCAGGAGGGCTTTGCGGCATTCCGCGCGAGCCGCCGCACGGTCAACGAGAACAGCGGCTACTGGGTCTATGTGCCGCCGCTCGCGAACAAGGAGGAAGTGAGCAAGAAGACTGCAGAACTGCAGCAGCTCGGCGTCGACGATTTCTTCGTCGTTCAGGCCAGCGGGCCGAATCAGCTGGCGATCTCGCTCGGCACCTACCGCACCGAGGAGGCGGCCAACGCCGGCCTCGAAGCCCTGCGCGCAAAGGGAGTGAAGTCGGCCAGAATGAGCGAACGCAGGGGCAAACCGACCTATGTGATCCTTGAAATCCGCGGCCCTGCAGCACAGGCCGAAGCCCTGCAGCAGTCGATTGCGGCCAAGCTGCCCAAGGCGACTGGCAGAGCCTGCAAGGCGAACGCGGTGACTGCGCCATGAGCTTCGTCGTCGGCCTTACCGGCGGCATCGGCAGTGGCAAGAGTACGGTCGCCGACCTCTTTGCCGCGCGGGGCGCAGCGCTGGTGGATACCGATCTCATCGCCCACCAGCTGACGGGGGCGAACGGTGGCGCAATGGCGGCAATCGCCACGGTCTTTGGCGACACCGTCCTGCGCGCCGACGGCGGGCTCGACCGCGCGGCGATGCGTTGCCTCGTGTTTGCCGACCACTGCGCCAGGGCCAGACTCGAAGCCATCCTGCATCCGCTGATCCGACAACGAAGCGACGAATGCTGTAGCGCCGCGACGACGGCGCCCTACGTCGTGCTGGTCGTACCGCTACTCGTTGAATCAAAGACTTACCATGATCGGACCGATCGCATTCTGGTCGTCGATTGCAGCGAGGAGATGCAGGTCGGGCGCGTGATGAGCCGCAGCGGGCTGACCGCGACGGAGGTCAGGGCGATCATCGCCAGCCAGGCGTCGCGCGACGAACGCCGGCAAGCGGCGGACGATCTGGTGGTCAACGACGGCACCATCGAGCTACTCGTACCACAGGTGGAAAGCCTGCACCGCCGCTATCTTGAGCTGGCGGCGAGCAAAGCTCATGTTCACCGTTGAGGTTTTGCTGCAAATGCTTCAGAATCATCAGAAATCGTCCACCCCGATGCTGGCGGCAGTGTGATCACCTACGAATATCCCTTCAATGAGCGCATACGCACACTGCTGCGGCTGGAGGATTTGTTCCACAAACTGAGCAGCTTCATGCAGCGGGACGGCTCGCAGGAGCACCATGTCGTTCTCCTGACGCTGTTCGAGATCCTCGACGTGGCCGGTCGCGCCGACCTGAAGATGGACCTGATTCAGGAACTCGAGCGCCAGCGTCAAAGCCTGTTGGCTTTTCGCAACAATCCGGACATCTCGGAGGATGCGCTCTCCGGCGCTCTCTACGAGATCGAAAATGCCTCGGCGGCGCTGCTGGGAATGGCGGGCAAGATCGGCCAGCACCTGCGTGACAATGACTGGCTGATGAGCATCAAGAGTCGTGCCAGCATCCCCGGCGGCGTCTGTGAGTTCGATTTGCCCTCTTACCACTACTGGCGACATCAGCCACCCGACCTTCGCCGCGATGCGCTGCTCGCCTGGTTACAGCCGCTACTGCCCCTGCGTGACGCCCTGACGATCGTCCTCCGTCTGCTGCGCGCCAGTGGCCGCTCGGAGCACCACGTCGCCACCAGCGGTGCCTTCCAGCTCATGCTCGGTGGCAGCACTGCCCAGAGCACGTCGCAGATGGTCCGCATCTCGCTCAAGCTGCACGATCCCTACATCCCCGAGATCAGCGCCAACAAGTACGCGCTGAACATCCGCTTCACCCGCCCGGACAGCGATCATCGACCGCGCCACTGTGACAGCGATGTCGAGTTCGACATGCTGTTCTGCAATCTGTGAGGCTGCTTCAGGGCAACTCGTGAAGAATCGGCACCCGGTTCTCGCTGCGGTGGCAGCGGCTTCGTCCGCCGGAACAGCAGCAAGCCCCCCGACAGCGGCATCAGCCGACTGACATCGGCGGCGGCGCGAGGCCAGCCCGGCGCCACCGATGCTGGCTGCCAGCCGCTACTTGCCGGTCGCCGCTCGCGACGCCCAGCCGGGCTACTGATGCAATGACCCCCGCCGGCACCAGGGGTTTGCCACGGGCTACCAGTTCGTCTCGCGCTCGGGCGTTGCCGTCACCTTGTGAATCGAGAGATCGGCGCCGTTGAACTCCTGCTCGCGATCGAGACGAAGCCCGACGGTGCTCTTCAGCAACCCGTAAACCACGGTGCCACCCACAAGGGCAATGCCGATCGCCAGCGCGGTCATCAGGAGCTGCGGCATGAACGCCACGCCGCCGACGCCGCCGAGCGCCTTGCTGCCGAAGATGCCGGCGGCGAGCCCTCCCCAGGCGCCACACAGACCATGCAGCGGCCAGACGCCGAGAACGTCGTCGATCTTCCAGCGGTTCTGCGTCAGCGTGAACATGAGGACGAACAGGCCGCCGGCCACACCACCGACGACCAGAGACCCCATCGGGTGCATCAGATCGGAGCCGGCGCACACCGCGACCAGACCGGCGAGCGGGCCGTTGTGCACGAAGCCCGGGTCGTTCCTGCCGGCAACCATCGCCACCAGAGTGCCACCAACCATCGCCATCAGCGAGTTCATCGCCACCAGCCCGGAAATCTTGTCGATCGTCTGCGCGCTCATGACGTTGAAGCCGAACCAGCCGACGGTCAGAATCCACGCGCCGAGAGCCAGAAAGGGGATCGATGACGGCGGGTGCGCCGACACCCTGCCCTCCTTCGTATAGCGACCATAACGCGCACCGAGCAGCAGAACCGCGGGCAGGGCGATCCAGCCGCCCATCGCATGCACGACGACGGAACCGGCGAAATCATGGAACTCCTCACCATAGGTGGCCTTGAGCCACGCCTGGATGCCGAAGGCCTGATTCCAGGCAATGCCTTCAAACAATGGGTAAATCAGCGCCACGATCAGGAAGGTCGCCGCCAGCTGCGGGTAGAACCTGGCCCGCTCGGCGATGCCGCCCGAGACGATGGCCGGAATGGCCGCGGCGAAGGTCAGCAGGAAGAAGAACTTGGTCAGCTCGAAGCCGTTCTTCTCGAGCAGGGTGTCGGCACCGGCGAAGAAATTCACGCCGTAGGCGATGCTGTAGCCGACAAAGAAATAGGCAATCGTCGACACCGAGAAATCGGTCAGAATCTTCACCAGCGCATTGACCTGACTCTTCTTGCGCACCGTTCCCAGTTCGAGAAAGGCAAAACCGGAATGCATCGCCAGCACCATGATGCCGCCGAGCAGGATGAAGAGAACGTCGCTACCAGACTTGAGTGCTTCCATGGCTCCTCCAGGGGTTCGGGATGGAGCCATCAAGCAAGTCCCGTTCCAGGCTTGTCACGCCCCGGAATCGACCACTTTCGGCAGCGCGGAGCGGCTGCGCACACACTGCTGGTGCATCGCGAAGGCCGAACGCACCAGAACGGGGCGGCAGCGCCCCCGGCCGCAACAGGGGCGACCTACGGTGGTGCGGCGCCAGCCGGCAGGAGAACCCACATCTGCCCTTGCTGCTTCATGCGTCCCGCCTGGTTGCCGGCGGCGGCGCCGAAACCCCAGAAGAGGTCGGCGCGGACGACGCCACGAATCGCGCCGCCGGTGTCCTGCGCCATGACCAGCCGACGCCAAGGCTGCGCGGAATCGGGCAGAGTCGTCGCCAGGAAGACGGGGGCGCCCAGGGTGACATGGCGGGGATCGACGGCGATGCTGCGCTCGGGGGTCAGCGGCACGCCCAGCGCCCCTTTCGGACCGTCGCCGTCCTTGCCCCGGAGCGTTTCTTCGCGAAAGAAGACGTAACTCGGGTTGGCGTTCAGCAGTTCGCTCACCCGGCCCGGGTTGGCGCGCGCCCACTGCTTGATCGACGACATCGACGCCTGTTCGAGGCTCATCTCGCCGCGGTCGACGAGCACGCGGCCGATCGACTGATAGGGGTGGCCGTTCTGGTCGGCATAAGCCAGTCGAAGCTTGCTGCCGTCCGGCAGTTGCACACGCCCGGAACCCTGCACCTGCAGGAAGAAGAACTCGACCGGGTCATCGACGTAGAGCAGCACCCGATCAACATGGTCGTTGTCGCGGCTGCTGATCTCGGCGCGCGAGAAGTACGGAACCACCTTGTTGCCCTGCAGGCGACCGCGCAGACGCATGTTCTTCAGCTCTGGCAAGACGCTGGCAAGGTCAATCGTCAGCAGGTCGGGGGGAACGCCGAGAACCGCTTGCAGATAGGGTTTGCCGCGTGTGCGCGAGCCACGCAGCAGCGGTTCGTAGTAGCCGGTCACCAGGCCGCGGCTCGAGCCGTCGGGATTGGTCAGCAGCCAGGGCTGCAGCCGTGACTCGAAGAAACGCCTGACGGCAGGAACTGCCGGCGCCTCCATTCCCCTGGCCTCGTCGCAGACCGCCTTCCATTGCGGCCACTGTGGCCGGCTGGCGAGGCCGCGGCAGGACTGCAGGAACGGCGGCCAGGCGGCGGCCACATCGTCGTCGTTCCAGCCTGGCAGATCGCTCCAGCGTGCCGGCTGCAACGGCCTGGCGTCGGCCCGGGCGGCGATCGCCGGCGCTGCCGGGCAAACGGGAGCTGGCGGACACTCGACGCTGCCCGTGCCGCTGCTGGCAGGGGGCTTGGTGGTGGTGCTGCAGGCGGCGAGCAGCGCCACCAGGGAGATCGTGACGAGGCAGCGTGATTGGCTTTTGCGGATCATTTGGCTAGAGTGTCGGGTTCGTACAATCTGCCAAGTATACTGTTCTGTTCGATGAGCGATCCACTGGCGCAACTGGCCTCCTTTCTCGCGCGCGCCGAGCGCCTTCTCGATCGCCTTGAGCCGCTGCTGCCACCAGCAGAGCGGGTCCCCGACTGGAGCGCGGCACATGCCTTCCGCTGGCGCAGCGCAAACGGTTCCGGCTACCTGCAGGCGATTCGCCGCCTGCCACAAATCCGCCTAGCCGACCTGCGCGACATCGACGAGCAGAAAGCACGCCTCGAAAGCAATACACGCCAGTTCATCGCCGGGCTGCCGGCCAACAACGTCCTGCTCACCGGTGCCCGCGGCTCGGGAAAGTCATCACTGATCAAGGCGCTGCTGAACGAGTACGCGCGACAGGGTTTGCGCGTCATCGAGGTCGAGAAGGCCGAGCTGACCGACCTGCCGCAGATCGTCGAACTGCTCGATGAACGCCCGGAACGCTTCATCATCTTTTGCGACGACCTCTCCTTCGAGTCCGGAGACGCCCGCTACAAGGCGCTGAAGGTGGTACTCGACGGCTCGTTTGCGGCAGCGCCCGAGAATGTCCTGATCTACGCGACCTCGAACCGCCGCCATCTGATGCCCGAGTATTTCGCCGAGAACCTCGAAAGCAGGCGCGTCGGCGAGGAAATCCATCCCGGCGAGGCAGTCGAGGAGAAGATCTCGCTCTCCGAACGCTTTGGCCTCTGGATCTCGTTCTACCCCTTCGACCAGGAGGCGTACCTCGACATCGTCGCCCACTGGCTGCGGTCCTTCGGTTGCCGGCCGGACGAGGTTGCCGGCAGCGAACGAGCCGCCCTCAACTTTGCCGTCGAACGCGGTTCGCGCAGCGGCCGCGTCGCCTGGCAGTTCGCCCGCGACTGGGCGGGCCACCAGCAAAGCAGGGGCGCCAGCGCGGCACCGGTCTTGCCAGCAAGCTCGAGCAAGCGCGCCCGGAGCCGCTCGTGAGCGCCGCCACGCTGCCCGGCGACCGGCAGCTGCGGCGATGACCGTGATCACCGAAGTCGCGGCAGCGGTTCTGCTGCGCGGCGATCCGGCGGCGCCGCAGTTCCTCCTCGCGCAGCGCCCGCCGGGAAAGCCCTACGCCGGCTACTGGGAGTTCCCCGGCGGCAAGGTGGAAGCTGGCGAGACAGCGTACTGCGCACTGCAGCGCGAGTTGCAGGAGGAACTCGGGATCGGCGTCGAGCAGGCTTGGCCATGGGTCTGCTGCGAATTCACCTATCCACACGCGACGGTTCGCCTGCGCTTCTTTCGCGTCAACGCCTGGCGCGGCGAGCCGACGGCGATCGAGCACAGCGCGCTCGTCTGGCTGCGCGCCGGGCAGACGGCGAGCGTTGCTCCGATCCTGCCGGCAAATGGGCCGATTCTGCGCGCGCTCGCGCTGCCGGCGGTCTACGCTCTGACCAACGCCAGCGAGAACGGTGTCGAGGCCGAACTCGAACGTATCGGAACGGCACTGCGCAACGGCCTGCGCCTGATCCAGGTGCGTGACAAGACGCTGCCGGCCGACGACCGGCGGGACTTCGCGTGCCGCGTCATGCAGCTCGCAGCCACCCATCCGGCAGCCAGGGTTCTGGTCAACGACGACCTGCAGCTCGCCACGGCGATCGCAGCGCACGGCATCCACCTCTCTTCGGCCCACCTCCGGCAAAGGGCGAAGAGACCACCGCTGCCGCTGGTGGCCGCCTCGTGCCACGACGCCGAAGACCTCGCGCAGGCCGCTCACCTGCAGCTCGACTTCGCCGTCCTTGGTCCGGTGCTGCCGACACCCAGTCACCCGCAGGCAGCCGGCATGGGCTGGCAGCGGTTCGCAGATCTCAGCCGGCGCTCGCCGCTGCCGCTCTACGCGCTCGGTGGCCTGCAGCCGGGGTTGCTCGCCGAAGCCTGCCGGCACGGCGCGCACGGCATCGCGATGCTGCGCCGCTGGCCCTGACCGCGCGACAACGCCGTGCCGCGGCGACAGATGAAGCCGGCACGGCGATACCCGTTTGGTAGAATGCAGCCTTTGCCCGTTCGCACCGACGCCGATGACACGCAAGATTCTGGTCACATCCGCACTGCCCTATGCCAACGGTGCCATTCATCTCGGCCATCTGGTCGAGTACATCCAGACCGACATCTGGGTACGCTTCCAGAAGATGCGTGGGCATCTGTGCTGGTACGTCTGCGCCGACGACACGCACGGAACGCCAATCATGCTGCGCGCCGAGCAGGAGGGGATCACTCCGGAGGCGCTGATCGAACGGGTACATGGCGAGCATACGCGCGACTTCGCCGGCTTTCATGTCGGCTTCGACAACTACTACACGACGCATTCGCCGGAAACACGGGAGTGCGCGAACGAGATCTACGCGCGCCTGCGCCATGCCGGCCTGATCGAAACGCGAACGATCGAGCAGTACTACGACCCGCTGAAGCAGATGTTCCTGCCCGACCGCTTCATCAAGGGCGAATGCCCGAAGTGCGGCGCAGCCGACCAGTACGGCGACAACTGCGAGAGCTGCGGTGCAGCCTACACCGCCGACGAACTGAAGAATCCGTACTCGGCGGTCTCTGGTGCGCGCCCCGAGCTGCGCCAGTCCGAGCATTTCTTCTTCCGCCTCTCGGATCCCCGCTGCCAGATCTTTCTCCGCCGCTGGACGCAAGCCGAGGGCCGCCTGCAGAACGAAGCGGCGAACAAGCTGCAGGAGTGGCTTGGTGGCGCCGACGAGAACCGGCTCACCGACTGGGACATATCACGCGACGCACCGTACTTCGGCTTCGAGATCCCGGATGCGCCGGGCAAGTACTTCTACGTCTGGCTCGACGCGCCGATCGGTTACATGGGCGCCTTCCGCAATCTGTGCCGCCGCCAGGGACTCGACTTCGACGAGTACTGGCGGCCCGGCTCGACGACCGAGCTCTACCACTTCATCGGCAAGGACATCCTCTACTTCCACGCTCTGTTCTGGCCGGCCGAACTCGAGCACGCCGGCTACCGCACGCCGAGCAAGGTCTTCGCGCACGGTTTCCTGACCGTCGACGGCGCCAAGATGTCCAAGTCGCGCGGCACCTTCATCACCGCCGCCAGCTATCTCGCGCAAGGGCTCGACGCCGAATGGCTGCGCTACTACTACGCCGCCAAGCTCGGCAGCTCGATGGAGGACATCGATCTCAACCTCGACGACTTCATCGCCCGCGTAAATTCGGATCTGATCGGCAAGTTCGTCAATATCGCCAGCCGCTCGGCCGGTTTCATCGCCAGGAAGTTCGCTGGTCGCCTGTGCACCTGCGACGAGTCGCTACCGGCGATCCAGGCGATACGCGAACGCCGCCTGCTGATCGCCGAACACTACGAGGCGCGCGAGTTCAGCAAGGCGATCCGCGAGATCATGGCCCTCACCGATCTCGCCAATCAATACGTGGATAGCGTCAAGCCCTGGGAACTGGCGCGCCAGCCGGGCCGCGAAAGCGAACTGCAGGCAGCCTGCAGCAATGCCATAAACCTCTTCCGCCTGTTTGCCGTTCTGCTCAAGCCGGTTCTGCCGGCGCTTGCGGCGAAGACCGAAGCCTTCCTCAACGTCGCGCCGCTGCTCTGGGACGACAGCGCGACGGTCCTCGCCGCCGGCCACACGATCAACGCCTACCAGCACATGCTGACGCGGGTCGACAAGCAGCAGATCGACGCCCTGCTTGCCGCCAATCGCGAGTCGCTGGCAGCCACACCGCAAGCGGCGCCGCAGAAACACGCCGAGCACCAGGAGAAGATGGCCGCCACCGCCGCTGCACAGGCAGCCGTCGCGACAGCCTCCGGGCCGCACATCAGCATCGACGACTTCCTGCGCAGCGACCTGCGCGTCGCCCGCATCAGCGAAGCCGGGCAGGTCGCAGGCGCCGACAAGCTGCTGCGGCTGCTGCTCGACGTCGGCCCTCTGGGAACGCGACAGGTCTTTGCCGGCATCAAGACCGCCTACGATCCGCAGACGCTGGTCGGCAGGCTGACGGTGATGGTCGCCAACCTGGCACCGCGCAAGATGAAGTTCGGCATGTCCGAAGGAATGATCCTCGCCGCCTCCGACGCGGCCGGCGAGACTCCGGGCATCTTCCTGCTGGCGCCGGATACCGGCGCGCAGCCCGGCATGCGAGTCCGCTAGAACGCGCATGGACCAGCGTCGCCGCCCGCGAGTCACCGTGAAAGTGATGCTCTATGCGCTGCTCGACGTTGCCGGCACACTGATCCTCGCCAGCGGCCTGATGTGGCTGGCGCGACAGCAGACGCTGTTCATCCCGGGGTTCCCGACGAGCACAGCGACCGCCGTCGTGACCGTGGTGGCGGGCCTCGCATTGATGCTGTGGTCAGTGGCAGGGATCATTCGTGAACTGTCGCGGCAGAGCCCGGCCGATGGCTGTGGCAACTGAGGAGCAGCCGCTGCCGGCATGCCCGCCTGGTGGCGGATCAGCTCAGGGTTTTCGCGCCGGGTCGGCGGACACCAGTTGGAAGACCCCCTCGGCGTAGCGATGCGTGAAGGGGGTGCTCGATTCGATGCCTTCCGAGTAATCGAGGATCCGGTAGCCGGCGAAGCCGCGCTGGCGCTGCAACTGCAGCGCTCGCCGCTTGAAGATCAGGCCGGATTCGCCGTCACCGCCGATGCGGAAACTCTTGGCACGCATCGCCAGCCGGTAGGTGTCGCCCTCGAGCATGGTCTCCTCGATCGTCCAGTTGGGCGCCAGCGGATCGTAGATGACGTAGGCGACGACCGCCGCGGCAGCACTGAAGTTCAGGTACTGTGCCGGCCCACCGTACTGGCTCGCCATGTAGCCGACCGACCCGACGAGAGCGACGGCCTTGGCCGGCGGCAGGCTTGCCGTCGGGTTCGGAGCCTGCGTGAAGGCGTGGTCGTACGGCTGACTGACCACTGCCGGCTGCCCGTTCCAGTCAACCGTGCCACAGGCGCCGAGCACAGCCACTGACAGCAAGGCCACGGGAGTACGCACGGAGCAGACGCCGTTCAGAGGTATTTGAACAGGCTCAACCCGCTGATCGCGACAAAGGACTTCTGCGCGGCCTCGAGACTGACCTGCTCCCGGGTGAAATCCGAGATCGCCCGAACATAGTCGAGGTCGACGAGATCGGACAGACTCTGCTGATACTGGATATCGAGCACGGTGGCGTTGTCGCTCAGATCCTCAAGGGTCTGCAGGCGGGTGCCAACGCTGGACTGCACCTGGCCAACCCTGGCCAGCGCCTGATCGATGCCTGCCAGGTGCCCCTGCATCCTGCCCGTGAACTCGGTACGTGCCGTGCTCGAGTCGAGCGGCCGGCGCAGAAGGTCGATCATCTCCTGCACGGTCTGGAAGGCGCTCTTGTTGACGCTCGGCCTGATGCTGAAGGTATCGCCGGCAGCGGGAGATCCCGTGATCACCACCTGGGCACCGAAGTCGGCCCCTGCCGACGGCGCCGGTGGTTGGGTCGTGACCAGCGGGATCGCCTGTCCTGGCGTGAAGGGCACGACCGGGCCGACCGCGGCTGCCGGCAGCGGCGCCGCCGGCGGTGGTGGCTGCGAAACGTCGAACAGCTGATAGCTGCTCACCCCGGCGGCCGACGAGAAGCGGATCTGCAAGGCGCGATCCTCCGTTCCCTGCCACGCGAAGCCACCGTTCAGGGCAGCCTCCCACTGTCCCTGGTCGAGTACCGAGCCCTGGCTGATGACGCCGCTTCCCTGATTCGCGAGAGCCGTCCCGTTGCCACTGGCGGCGGCGACGAAACTGCCGTTGCCTTCACGAATCTGCATGAACAGTTCGCTGCCGGCGACGCTCGTCGCCATCTGCTGCGATGCAGCCACCTGCAGCAGGCGCTCGCCATCGTCACCGGCATAGCTGACGAAGCCGGTCGTTGCGGGTGGCACTGCGGCGCCACGGGCAAAGGGCATCGCCGCCCCGCGGTGACCGGAGAACAGGTATTCGCCCTCGGCGCTGCGGGTATTGGCAATGCCAAGCATCTCGTCGAACCTCGCCTCCAGCTCGCTGGCGATCGCCTGCCGATCGGTGTTCGAGAGGACGGTATTGCCGGCCTGAATGGCCCGGCTGCGGACGCTCTGCAAGACCTCGGTCAGACTCGTCAGCTGGCTGTCGACGAGCCGCAGGCGGTCGGTCGCAATGCCCTGATTGCGCGCGTATTGAGCGCCGATATCCTTCGCCTGAGTGACTTCCAGCGCCCGCGCGGCAGCGACCGGATCGTCAGCCGGAGTGAGCAGGCGGCGCCCGCTGGAAAGCTGCTCCTGCAGCTTGAGGAGCTGGTTCTGCCGACGCTCGATTCCGTTTGCTCCCGCCGCGTAAAGCTGGCTGGTACTGATGCGCATCCAGTCCTCCTACCTCTCTAACGTCAATCTCGCGAAAAAGATGATCTACAACCGCAGCCCGCGCACAACCCGCATCCAGCGGCCGTGCTCGACCTGCGACGCTAACGGGCAGCGATGTTGAGGATCGTGTCGAACAGGCTGGTGGCAATCTGCAGCGCCTTTGCCGACGCCTGGTAGGCCTGCTGGTAGCGGATCAGATTGGCCGCTTCCTCATCGAGATTGACGCCCGATAACGAATCCCTGCTCTCCCTTGCCTGCTTGAGCAATGCCTTCTGCGCCTCACCACCGATCTGCGCCTGCCTGGTCCTGTTGCCGTTCTCACTGACCAACTGCGCGTAGCTTTCCTGAAAAGACGCCGTCCTGCCCGACATGGTGTCCAGCGTCTGCAGTTGTGCGAGCGCCAGAACGTTGCGGCCATCGGCGGTGGCGCCGGTGTTTCTGGCCAGCACAAAGCTGTCGCCGTTGTTCGGCAGGCCGCTGATGCTGAAACTGACGCCGCTCGGCGGGGTGGTATTGCCTGCACCGACGAGGGTAATGCTGGCACCGCTGGTGTAGGCGACGCCGCTGGCGGTGCTGGCGATCACCTGGGGTGCCCCACCGTCGATCGACACCCGGGTACCCGCCGGAAAATTGCGCAACTGTCCGTTGTCGTAGACGACGGTAAGCGGCAAGGCAGTGCCGAGGGCCTCGTATCCGGGCCCAACACTGCCGGGGGATATCCTCGCGGCCCCCGTATTGGCCGTTCCGGCGGCGGTGCGGATCGGCGCCGCCGCCGGGATCAGGCGCGGATCGGCGACCAGAGCGGGATTCAGCGCAATCTTCCGGGCAGCGTCTCGGGTCGGCTGAATCAGATAGCTGGCGCCCGCCGGCAACTGCCCGGAGGCAGCGACCGAGAAGCCTTGCGGCTCGCTCTGCAGTTGCACGTCGAGCGCAGCCATGTCGGCTGCCGTCCACTGCCGCTTGTCCGCCAGGCGGGTCAGCGTCACGCTGGCGCCGTCGGAAGTGAGGCGATAATCGCTCGCGGCGAGGTCGGTATAGAAGTTGCCGCTGAACGGAAGCGGCGTCGTGAAGGCTGCACTGACCGTCGGGCTGCCCGCGGGATTGCGATTGTCGGCGCGCACTCCGGGCTCGCCAACGGTGAACAGTGCCGGGGTGAAGCCCGACGGCGGCGGCGACAGCAGGGACTGCCCCAGGAGATCCTGCCCGAGTGCGCTCTGGGCGTTGAGGGTCTGCGCCAGCGACACCGCGCTGCGTCCCAGGTCGCTGCTCACCCGATCAAGCGACTCACTGCGGAAGGCGAGAAGACCTCCCAGCGCGCCGCCATCGATCAGCGACTCGGGCATCTCCTGCACCCCGGCGCCGCTCTTCAGCCCGACCACCAGACGTGAGGGATCGCTCGCCGAAACGGTGATCGCCAGCCCGATCGACTGCGAACCGACGACCAACTGCTGACCGTTGCCCACGAAAACGTTGATGCTGCCGTCGCCATTGGCGCTGGTTTTCGCCCTGATCAGCTGGTTCAGCTCGGCCACCAGGAAGTCGCGGGTGTCGAGGAGGTCGTTGGCCGAATGGCCGGTAGCGGCCTGGGCGACGCCGATCTGCTCGTTCAGCCGGGCAATCTGTTCGGCGTAGGAATTGATGGCCTTGACGCTGTCCCTGAGCTCGCCGTTGATGCCGTCGTACATCTGCGCCAACTGCGTGCCCAGCGACTGATAGCGGGCGCTCAATCCCTGCGCACTGGAGATCATCGTCTGGCGGCTCGGCAGGTGAGACGGATTGGCCGCCACCTGTGCAACACCATCAAAGAAAGCCTGGAGCGCCGGCGACAGGCCGGCATTGCTGTCGGCCAGCAGGTTGTCGATCTGCTTGATCTGTGCCGCATAGGTGTCGAGCTGGCTGGCGCCACTCTGCGAGCGATCGACCTGCTCCGTGAGAAAGCGGCTGTAGACCCGCTCGATGGTGGCGACGTGCGTGCCCTGCCCGAGAAAGCCCGAGCCCGTCATCACTCCGGCATTGCTGCCCTGGATCACCCGCTGCCGGGTGTAACCCGGAGTACTGGCGTTGGCGATGTTGTGCTCGGTCGTCTGCAACCCATGCTGCGCGGCCAACAGGCCGCTGACACCTGCACCGAGGATTCCTGAGCCCATGCGATAAGTTCCTGGTTGATGGTTCGGTCAACGGCAGCGTGGCGGAAAAGTTTAGCCTCACCGGAAAAAGGCTCAGGCGGCAGACAGTGCCTGGCGAAGCGTGTTGCCGCCAATGATGCGCGCCAGCTTGTCGGCGTACATCGGGTCGGTGGCATAGCCCGCCCGCTGCAGGGAGCGGGCAAACTGCACACCATCCTGCTGCCCGATGACGGACGAGTAGCGCGGGTGGTTGCTGAGGAGCTGGGCGTAGTCGCGGAAGGCTTCGGCATACGAACCGTAGGCGCGGAACTTCGCTCGCACCGTCTGCGCCACACCATCGACAAACTCGGTCGTCGGCACTTCAACGGTCGCTCCCGACCAGCCACGGCCGGCCTTGATGCCAAAAACATTGAAACTGGGCGAGCCGTCGGCCGTGCGCAGCTCGCGTTTTCCCCAGCCACTCTCGAGCGCCGACTGGGCGACCAGGAAGTGCGCCGGGACAGCGGTCCGCGCCGCGGCGTCGAGCGCGTGCGGCCAGACGCGCTCGACGAAGTCGCGCCGCCGCTGCGAGCTGTCGGCACTGCCTGCCGGCAACGCCGCCGCAGCAGCTTGTGGGCGCTGGCCCGCAGGCAGTGCTGCCGGCACGACCGCCAGCGGCCGCCCTACCGGCAGCAGCGACTGCGGCGGCAACCCAGGCGCCGGCGGCGCTGCTGCCGCAACGCCCTTCTGTTGCTGCGCCAGTTGCTTCTCGATCAATCCGGCAAAGCCAAGCGGCGCTTGCGAAGCCAGTTCCTGCGCCAGTTGCTGATCGCCTATCGCAGAGAAAAAGCGGCTCTGCTCGCTGTCAAGCAAGCCGCCGGCCGGCGTGGCATCGCGCATGCTCTTCAGCATCAGGTGCAGAAGCATTCCTTCGAACTGGCGGGCTGCCTGCCTGACGCCGGTCTGCGGATCCTGGCGCAGCCGGTTGCGCAGGTCGCTGGCGGCAGCAGGATCGAGTACGAGGCGTTGGCTTGCGAGGTCAGGAGCTTTCATGAGTGGAACATGGCTTCGTTCTCCGTCACGGCAGCTGTCAGATGATCTCGAGGTCGGCGCGCAGGGCGCCTGCTGCCTTCATCGACTGCAGGATCGACAGGAGATCCTGCGGCCCTGCGCCCAGCGCGTTGATCGCCTTTACCACCTCGGCAAGACTGACGCCGGCCTTGAGGTGGATCAGCGCCCCGCCGCCCTGCTTGATATCGATCTCGCTCTGCGTTGTCGTTACCGTTTCTCCGGCTGCCAGCGGGTTGGGTTGACTGACTTTCTGCTCGGTGTTGATGATCACCGAAAGATTACCATGCGCGACCGCGCAGGAGTCGATCGTCACGGTCTGGTTCATGACGACCGAGCCGGTGCGCGGATTGATGATCACTTTCGCCACCGTCTTCGTCGGTCGAATCTCGAGGTTCTCGATGCGCCCGAGGAAGGCGACGCGACTGCTCGCCTCCTCCGGTGCGATGACGCGAATCACTCGCCCGTCGACAGCCTGGGCAACGCCTGGCGCGGTATCGCGGTTGATCGCCTCGACCACTCTCTGCACGTTACCGAAATCCGTCGCTCCCAGCTCATAGTGCACGAACGGCCCCTGCCCGAGCGCCGTCGGAACTTCGCGCTCGACGGTCGCCCCGCCGGCGATACGGCCCGCGAGCAGGTGGTTGACGACCACCTTGCTGCCGCCAGACGCAGCGCCGGCGCCGCCGACCAGCAGGTTTCCCTGAGCCTGCGCGTAGATCTGGCCGTCGGCGCCCTTCAGCGGCGTCATCACCAGCGTCCCGCCGCGCAGGCTCTTGGCGTTCCCCATCGACGACACGGTGACGTCGATCTGCTGGCCAATCCGCGCAAAGGGTGGCAGGTTGGCAGTCACCATCACCGCGGCGACGTTCTTGAGCTGCAGTCCCTGCGCCGAGGTGACGGTGGTTCCCAGTTGCGCCAGCATGTTGATGATGCTCTGCGAGGTGAAGGGCGTCTGTGTCGTCTGATCGCCGCTGCCGTCCAGTCCGACGACCAGACCGTAACCGACCAGCTGGTTGTTGCGCACCCCCTGCAATGACGCCAGATCCTTGATTCTCTCAGCCGCCAACGCCGGGTTCAGCACGGTGAGGGCGAGTGCGAAAAGCACTGCCGACCCGCCCAGCCTGCAGCCAGACATCCTGGCGATGATCGAGCGCATGGCCAGGCTTCCTCAGAATGGCAGGACGGTAAGGAAGAAGCGGGCGAGCCAGCCGATCACCTGCGCTTCGCTGATGGCGCCGCTTTCCTTGTACTCGATCCGGGCATCGGCGATCTGCGACGAAGCGACGGTGTTGAAGGCGTTCACGAAATAGGGGTTTACGACGCCCGACAGGCGGATGTACTCCTGGCCATGACCGATCGCCACCTGTTTCTCGCCTGACACCAGCAAGTTGCCGTTCGGCAGCACTTCGACGACGGTCACCGTGATCGTCCCCGTGAAGACGTTGTTGGCGGCGGCGTCGCCCTTGCCGCTGGCGACGTTGCTGCTGCTCGCCTTCAGCTCGGTCAGCGTCTTCCCGGGCAGATTCAGGTTCGGCCCGATCGAGGCGTTGATGCTGCCCGTCTTGGCGATATTGTTGTTCGACTTGGTGGCCGCCGAAGTGTTCTCGGTGATCGTCACCGTGATCGTATCGCCGACATACCGCGCACGCCGATCCTCGAACAGCGTGCGCGAGGCTCCTGCCTGATAGATGCTGCCGGTCGAGGCCAGCGCTGCCGCAAGTTGTTCCGGCCGCGGCTGCGGCCGGGCTGTCATCGGCTGATGAACGTTGGTGGGTGGAACGGTGGTGCAGGCAGCGAGCAGGAGGAAGGCGGCAGGCAGCAGCACGGACGAGCGGGCAGGCATGTGCGGGCTCCTACAGCTGCGTCAGCCGCGCCAGCATCTGGTCAGACGTCGACACGACCTTGGCGTTCAGCTCGTACGCCCGCTGCGTCTGGATCATCAGCACCAGTTCCTGTGCGACATTGACGTTCGACGCCTCGACATAGGACTGAACGACCATTCCGGCGCCGTTGCTGCCCGGTGCATTCAACGTTGCCGTACCGCTCGAAGCCGTCTCCTGGTAGAGGTTGTCGCCAAGACTCTGCAAGCCGCCGTTGTTGATGAAGGTCGCCACCTGGATGGTGCCGATCTGCACCGGCGCGGCAGCATTCGGCAAGGTGACGCTGACCACGCCGTCGGTGGCGACGGTCACCGTCAGGGCATTCTGCGGGATGATGATCGCCGGCTGCAGCGGATAGCCGCTGGCGGTGACGACCTGCCCCTGGTTGTCCTTCTGAAACGATCCGTCGCGTGTATAGGCATTCGTCCCGTCCGGCAGCAGAACCTGGAAGAAGCCCGCGCCATCGATCGCCATGTCGAGACTGTTGCCGGTCTGCTGCAGCGAGCCCTGCGTGAAGATACGCCCGGTGGAGACCGGCACCGTGCCGACGCCGATCTGCAGACCATCGGGAATCTGGGTGGTCTGCGACGACTGTGCACCGGGTTGGCGCACCGTCTGATAGAGCAGGTCGGCAAAGATTCCGCGTGCCTGCTTGAAACCGTTGGTGCTGACATTCGCCAGGTTGTTGGCAATGATGTCGATCTGCACCTGCTGTGCGTTGAGGCCGGTGCTCGCGGTCCAGAGGGAGGTAATCATCGTCTTCCGATCAACGGTTCATGGTCAGCAGGGTGGTCGCGGCGCGGGCGTTCGCCTCGGCCGTCTGCAGCATCCTGACCTGCATCTCGAACTGCCGGGCCAGGCTGATCATCCGCACCATGGCGTCGACCGAATTGACGTTGCTGCCCTCGAGGGCGCCAGGCTCGAGCCGTACGCTCTCGTCCGCTGGCGCCGGCTGGGCGTTGCGCGTACGAAACAGCCCATCGTCGCCGCGCACCAGATCACTTTCAGGTGGATTGGCGAGCTTGATCCGACCGACCACATTGACACTGCTCGCTGCGCCCGCGCCGGCGCGTGGCACGCCGGACACCGTCCCGTCAGCAGCAATCGCGATGTTGTTGTCGGGCGGCAGCGTGATCGGCCCGCCCTCGCCGAGGACGAGGTTGCCGGAGCTGGTCTGCAGGACGCCGTTGGCATCGGTCTGCAGGTTGCCGGCGCGGGTGTAGGCCTCGCTGCCGTCGGCTGCCTGAACCGCGATCCAGCCGCGACCACGCAGCGCCACATCGAGCGACCGCCCGGTGGTCATCAGTGGCCCCTGCTCGAAGGCATTGGCGACCGAAGCGTCGATCGTGAAGGCGCGCGTCGGCTGGCCCGCACCCAGCACGGGTACGGCGCGGAACCTGTTCTCCATCGCCCGGTAGCCGACGGTAGCCGTATTGGCCAGGTTCTGCGCCACTCCGGCCTGCTGCAGAAAGGCCTGCTTGGCGCCACTCATGGCAGTGTAGATCAGACGATCCATTGCAGCTCCATGCCGTCGGACCCAGACCGTCAGCGCAGGTTGATCAGGGTCTGCATGATCTGATCCTGTGTCTTGATCGTCTGCGCGTTGGCCTGGTAGTTGCGCTGCGCAGTGATCATCGCCACCAGCTCATTCGTCAGATCGACGTTGGAATCCTCGACCGCCGCCGACTGAATCACGCCGCGACTTCCCGAAGCCGGCGCGCCCACCAGTTCAGGCCCGGAGAGCGAAGTCGCACTCCACTGGTTGTTGCCCAGATTGAGCAGACCATTGGGGTCGGCAAAGGTCGCCAGGACGACCTGCCCCATGCTTCGCGTCTGACCATTGCTGTAGCGACCCTGTACAACGCCATCACTGAGAACGCCGATGCCGACCAGACTGCCAGTTGTGTAGCCGCCCTGCGTCAGTCGGTCGACACTCGACGCACTGCCATACTGGGTCGATCCGGTGAAGTTGATCACTCCCGGCGACCAGGGCGTCACGGCGCCACTGCTCAACGGCCACGACGGCAGGGTGTAGGTCGGCGTCGAACTGAGGGCGCCCGAAGTGTCGAAAACCAGATTGCCGCCGGGCACGATCTGCGGGTTGGCACCATCAAGTGTTGCATGCACCGTCCACTCGCCACCCGTTGGCGGTGTCGGCGCGTTCAGCACGTAATAGGTGGTCAGATTGTGCGACACACCCAGGGTGTCGAAGACGGTCAGCGCGGTCGAGAAGTTGTAGGTGGACGGATTGGTGAAGTCGAAGGGTGCCAGCACCGGAACGCTACTGCGCGAATCGAGATTGAGCACCGCGGCCACGTTGCCCGAGAGAGGGTCGCTGGTCGCCCGAGGCGGAATCTGGCTCGCCGACAGCCGCAGTTCGATCGGGTTGGCGGGGGTGACCGCGCCGGTCACGCTGACCGGATAGCCGGTCAGGCGAAGCCTCTGGTCATTGATGATGTAACCCTGGTTGTCGACATGGAGTTGCCCATTGCGCGAATAGCTGATCGCGCCGTCGTCGCTCATGCGGAAAAAGCCGCCGCCATTGACCGCGAGATCGAGAGCGTTGTCGGTGGTCGTCAGGTTGCCCTGGGTGAACTGTTGCTGGATCGCCCCAATCGACACTCCGATGCCGATCTGTGAGGCACCCACGATGCCCAGGGAAGCGGCAAAGACGTCGGCGAAGTTGGCGTTGGCGCGCTTGAATCCGACGGTGCTGGCGTTGGCAACGTTGTTCCCGATCACATCGAGCGACGAAGCTGCCGCATCGAGACCGCTCAGTCCTTGCTGGAAACTCATTCTTTCCCCCGATCTTCCTAGAGAATCTGCTGTACCTTGTCAAAGCCAACCCGGCCAATGCCGCCGACTTCGAGTTCAAAACCATTTGCACCCTTGACCAAAGCAGATACCGTGCCAAGTTGCAGCGGCTCGGCGGCCACCTTGTCGGCACCGCGCAGCGCGCTCACCTTGAAGCTGTAGTTGCCCGGCGGCATGGTCACCCCGGCATCGTTCCTGCCATCCCAGGCGAAACTGAAGCTGCCCGCCTCCCTCGCCCCGAGATTCTGGCTTTGTACGACCGTCCCCGCGCCATCGAGAATCGTCAGCTTGACCTGGTCAGCAGCCTCGGCGAGGTTGACACCGGCGGCCGCCTGGCCGCCGGCAAGCGTCAGACGGGAGCCGGAGACGAGAACGTTCCTGCCCATCAGCGCCGCGCCCTGCATGGCCTGCGCCTCCCTGTAGCTGCCCAGGAGAACCTCCAGCGTCGCATTCAGCTTCTCGATTCCGGTGACGGTACTGATCTGGGAGACCTGTGTCGTCACCGCAGCGTTGTCCAGCGGGTTGAGTGGATCCTGGTTCTGCAACTGCGTCACCAGGAGCTTGAGAAAGCGATTCTGCACGTCCTCGCTGGTCGTCGCCGACGCCGTTGCACCAGCTCTGGTCTGCGCATTGAGCGTGGCAAACAGGTCGCTCGCCGCGTTGACTGACTGAACACCTGCCATGGTCTTTTCCTCCACTTTCGAACACGCGACGATTACTGGCCAATGGTCAGAGTCTTGAGCAACAGTTGCTTGGCGGTATTCATCACTTCGACATTGGTCTGGTACGAGCGTGCGGCCGAGATCATGTTCGTCATCTCTTCTACGACGTTCACGTTCGGCATCTCCACGTAGCCCCGTTCGTTTGCCGCCGGGTTGCGCGGATCGTAAACCAGGCGCGCCGGACTGCTGTCCTCGACGACCCGCGTCACCCGCACCCCCTGTGCCGCGGCACTGCCCATCGGCGTCGCCGCGAACACCACCTGCTTCGCACGGTAAGGCTTGCCATCGGAGCTGATCACGCTCTCGGCGTTCGCCAAGTTGCTGGCGACCGCGTTGAGGCGGACCGACTGTGCCGTCAGCGCGCTGCCGGCGACCTGGAAAGCGCTGAACATGCTCATGATTACTGCCCCTGCAGCGCCGTCATCATGGTTCTGATCTTGCCCGAGATGAAGCCCAGTCCAGCCTCGTAGTAAAAACTGTTGACGGCCAGTTGCGCCCCCTCGACATCCATCTCGACCGTATTGCCGTCGGCGCTCGGCTGCACCGGCTGGCGATACAGCAGCGGCAGCGGCCCGCGATTCACGTCGCCCGCCAAGTGACGCGACGACGACGTCGCCAGCGCCAGCGCACCGACGTTCCGGCCCGCGAGCGCGTTGTCGAGCACAGCGGCAAAATCGAAATCGCGGGCCTTGAAGTTGGGTGTGTCGGCATTCGCGATATTGCCGGCCAGCACCTGCTGCCGGCTGGCACGTAGACCAAGCGCCTGCTGATGAAACTGAAGGCTGCGGTCAAGCTTGCTGAGCATTGGGCGCTCCTCGATCGATCGGACAAGGTTTATTTAAGCAATAGGCGTGCCATGACTCGAAAGCGCGGCAGCGTCCCCTCCTGCGCCAGCGCAACCGACCGCTTCACAGCAGCTGCTGCTGCCGCCGCCTGGCGGGCCGCCGCCCGAGTTGCTGGCGCCAATCGCCGACGTCACTCGGGGCGGGTCCGAACGCCGCTGAGCGATTCGCTGGCGTGCGCCTGCTGGCGGTGAGCGACCATCCTTGCCGGCGGCGCGGCAAATATTGCCGCCGGGAACCGTCAGCGAGCCGCGTGGCAGCGAAGTTCGTGCGCCGACATGGCAGATTGAGGCAAAATGGCGACATGCCTGCAACCTCGCGCCTCCCGTTTCACCTCGGAGCGTCACTTCTGGCCCCGATCCTGGTCCTCATCGCGCTTCTCCTCATGAGCATGGGGGCCCGTGCGCAGACCACCTTGCCGACGGCGCTCGACGATTATCTGCGGGCGCAGACGGTCGGCCTGCCGGGCACGGTGTCGGTCCACATCGGCCAGCTCGACCGACACGCCCGGCTCGCAGCCTGCAACGCCTTCGAGCCCTTCATTCCACCCGGGAGCCGCCTGTGGGGAAGCACGACCGTCGGCGTGCGCTGCCTCGGGCCGAGCCGCTGGACGGTGTACGTGCCCGTGCAGATCAGGATTGCCGGTAGCTACCTCGTCGCGGCGCGGCAGATCGCGCCCGGACAACAGGTCGGCGCTGCCGACCTGTTGTCGCAGAGCGGCGATCTCGGCGTGCTGCCCGCGAGTGTCCTGACCGACCCGGCGCAGGCGATCGGCAAGACGGCACGCAGCGGTGTCTCTGCCGGCCAGCCGCTGCGCAGCGAGCTGCTGAGCGCCGCCTGGGCGGTGCAGCAGGGGCAGAGCGTCAGGCTGCTGTCGACCGGCGCCGGGTTCAGCGTCACTAACGAAGGAAAGGCCTTGAACAACGCTGCCGAGGGTCAGGTTGCGCAGGTGCGGACGGCATCGGGGCAGGTCGTCAGTGGCATTGCCCGCCCGGGCGGCATCGTCGAGGTAAGCTACTGATCGGCCGGCCTGCCTGAGTTCACAAAAAGAATGTTAAAGTTTCAACGTCGTCCGCCGATTAGTGAATTGAGGACAACCGTTCAAGGGGCACCACCGTGAAGATCGACAGTACAACCAGCTCCGCCAGCCCGCTTGGCGAAACGCGCAACCGCGCCGCCATCGCAAAACCGGCGACGAGCGCGGCGACCGAGGTTCATTTGAGTGAGCTCGCGGCGCAACTGCAATCACCAGGCGACGCAGAGACCTTTGATTCCGGTCGTGTTTCGGAGATCAGGCAGGCAATCACCGAAGGCCGTTTCACGATCAATGCCGAAGCAATCGCCGAGCGGCTGATCGCCTCCGCCAGCGAGCTCGTTGCTGCGCAGAAGCGCTCCTGAGCAGCAACTGCGACGGACCACGGCTCGTTGTGACGGATTTGCGGCAGCTTTTCGCGGAGGAAGTCGCGCTCGTGCGGCGCTTCGTCGGCCTGCTCGAGCGTGAGCAGAGCCTGCTGATCGACGGTGAGGTTGACAGCCTGCCGGCACTGCTGCGGGACAAGAACGAACTCGCCGCCCGCCTGACGGCCATCGCCGAACAGCGCAGCGTGACCCTTGCTGGCGAGGGGTTGAGTGCCGATCGGGCCGGCGTTGCGGCTTGGTTTGCTGCGCACCCGGGCGAGCATGACGCGCGCGCCGCTTGGGCGGAACTGCTACCTCTGGCCACCCACGCACGAGAACTCAATGAACTGAATGGTGAGGTGATTCAGCTTCGCCTGCAGAACAACGCCCAAGCCATCGAAGCGCTCCTTGGCAGCAGCGGCGCCCTCGCCCTTTACGGTCCCGACGGTCAGAGCAAGCCGTCAGGCGTTGGCCGCATCAGCGACAGCGCCTAGCGAACCGCAGGCGGTACGGTCGTTCGCTCAGCCGCTGGCGGCGCCTGCCCTTGCAGTTCGAGTTCGGTACTCTTTTCCGGAATCTCGGAGTCGATGAGAATCGTCACGCGGCGGTTGCGCGCCCGCCCGTCGGCCAGCAGATTGGGCTCGACCGGACGCGTGTCGGCGTAGCCGATTGCCGTCAACCGCTCGGCGGCAATGCCGGCATCGGCGAACAGCCGCAGGACCGTGGTTGCGCGAACGGCGGACAGCTCCCAGTTGGAGGGAAACTGCGCGTTGCTGATGGGCATGTTGTCCGTGTGCCCCTCGATGGTGATCGGAAAATCTGCGGCTACCAGGACTTCTGCCACCGACTGCATGGCATTCGCCAGAGGTGGTTTGAGAAGCGCCTGCCCGGGCGAGAACAGGATGCTGTCGTTGATCTCGATGCTGACGCCGCGGCTCGTCTCGAGCACCCGCACCTTTCCCTGTTCGACGAGAGGCGCCATGACATCGAGAATGTTCTTCGCCACCTGACGCATCTTCTCCCGCTCCTTCTGTCGCAGACCCTCCGACGACTTGCTCGATAGAGGCGTGACGACGGTGGGTGATGGCGTCGGAATCACCGTCGGCGTCTGCCCGACGCTGCTCACCGGAGCATTGCGAAAGGCGACAACCATCGAGTTGCTGAGAATCCTGTACTTGCCCTCGTTCACCGAGGAAAGGGCATACATGACGACGAAGAAGGCGAAGAGCAGCGTAATGAAATCGGCGTACGAGACGAGCCAGCGTTCGTGGTTGTCATGCTCCTCCTCGTGCCGTCTGCGTGCCATGGCGTCAGAAGATGTAAGCCCGCAAGCGGCTCTCGATGATCCGCGGGTTGTCGCCGTTGGCGATCCCGACCAGGCCGGCGACGATCATCTCCCGTTGCACGACGAGGCGGTTGATATGCGCCTTGAGCCGGTTGGCAACCGGCAGGTACACCAGATTGGCCAGACCAACGCCATAGATCGTCGCGACGAAGGCGACGGCGATGCCGGCCCCCAGTTTGGAGGGATCGGAAAGGTTCTCCATGACGTGAATGAGCCCGAGGACGGCGCCAAGGATTCCGATCGTCGGCGAGTAACCACCGGCTGCCTCCCAGATGCGTGCGGAGAGCTTCATCTCCTGCTCGAAGGTCGTGATCTCGACGTCCATCACCTCCCGCAGTCGCTCCGGCTCGGCCCCATCGACCAGGAGTTGCAGACCCTTGCGGACGAAGTCGTCCTTGAGTTCGCTGACCACCGCGTCGAGTGCCAGCAAGCCCTCGCGCCGCGAAACCTGGCTCCAGCCCGTGACCTGCTGGATCACCTGCAGGTAATTGACAACGGGCGGGTAGAGGATCCATTTCAGCATCCGCATGCCGCGCACGAAAGTGGCGTATGGGCTCTGCAGCATGACCGCCCCGAGCGTGCCGCCGACGACGATCAGCATCGCCGTTGGCTGTGCCAGTGACCCGAGATGCCCGCCTTCGAGGACCTGACCGACGATAATGGCCAGGAAGCCGATCAGCAAACCGATGATGCTGCTCCTATCCACGCCGTTCGACCTTCACTCTCGTGTTGCGCGTACCGTCGGCGAACAGGCGGCAACGCAGCCGCAGCACGGCCTGGCTGTGCAACTGACAGACACGTGACTCGCTCACACCCATGACCTCACCGATCTCGCGCAGGTTCAGATCCTGCTCATAGTACAGGGCCATCATCAGTTGCTCACGTTCGGGCAAGAGCCCAATCGCCTGCACCAGGCGCAGGCGGAGGTCCGCATCCGCGATCAGCTGCGCTGGGTCGGCGCTTTCATCGACCAGGTGACGCTCGAGGAAATCCTCGCCGCGCTCGGCGACGATGTCCTCGATATAAACGAGCTGGTGCCCGCGCACGTCCTGCAGCATCTCCTGATACTCGGCGAGGCTCATGCCGAGGGTATCAGCAAGCTCGCTTTCCGTTGGCGCACGACCACTCGCCTGCTCGAGCTGAGTGATCGCCGCTTCAATGCGGCGACAGTTGCGGCGCAGGCTGCGTGGCAGCCAGTCGTTCTCGCGCAAGCCATCAAGCATCGCCCCGCGGACGCGCTGCGCTGCATACGCCTCGAACTGGGCACCCAATCCCGCCTCGAAGCGCCCCAAGGCATCGAGCAGGCCAAGCATGCCGTTCTGGACGAGATCGTCGATGTGCACGCTCGCCGGCAACCGCGCCATCAGGTGACAGGCGATGCGCTTGACCAGCGGCGCGAAGCGCTGGACAAGCTGATCCTTGTTGAGCTGACCAGCAGCGTTGTACATGCGTCGTGGGAGAGCTATCAGGCGTAGATAGCTGTTGCGTGAATGCGTTGGCTCAAGTGTAGCAGCAGTTGCACGAAATGTTCGAGCCCTCCTGGCTCATCGCTGCTGAGCGGCCAGTTCAGCAGTCGCTCCGCCAGCAGCCGATAGGCCTCTGCCGCCGGCGCCTCGGGAAACAGTGCCGCCACCGGCTGGCAGAGGCGCGACGCCTGCCGGAGATGCTCGTCAATCGGCACGCACCCCGCGTAATCGAGATGCGCCAGCCGGCGGCTGTCGGTGACGCGCGCCATGTTGTCGTGGATCGCCCGCGCGTCGGCGTCGCTGCGTGCCCGGTTGATCAGGATCCGGAAACGCCGGTGCGCATACCCCAGGCTGACCTTCTTGATTAAAGCGTAGGCCTCGGTGATGGCGGTGACGTCGGTGGAGACGACGACGACGGTCTCATGCGCGGCCAGGCCGAGCGGCGAGAACCCGAGAGGGTGGTCGACCGAGGAATCGACAAGCACGACGTCCGCCGGCGGCAGCAGTTCAGTCAGACAGCCCAGCAGGGTCCGTTGCTCAGGCTCGCTGAGCAAGCCGAGCTGGCCGACGATGCGGGCGGCCGGCAGCACACGGATTCCCGGTGCGGCCTGAACGAGCACCTCCTCCAGTCGCTTCTCCTGAGTGATCACCTGTTGCAGATCGCTGGCGGCGAAGGCGCCAAAGAAAGCCGCGACGCCGCTTTCAGCGTTCTCGTCGACCACCAGAACTTCCCTGCCGACCCGCGCCAGCGACGCTGCCAGGTTCGCCACCGAAACGCTCTGGCCAACTCCCCTGCCGCCAGCGGCAAAGGTGACGACACGCAACTGCGGGCGCCCGAGAAGGCGCCGCAGGCCGGCGGCCTGATCACCGCGAAAATCAGCCACGCTGTCCGCCGACCGACAGCATGCCGTCACTGCCACCGGCCATCACGAGGCCTGGCTCGACACCCGCAAGACGATGTGGAGAACTCTCCGGCAGATCCTTGAACGCACGGTGCAGGAGGTACGGTCGATTCGGCAGGTGCAGGTCTTCCGGCACACGCTGCCCGTTCGAGACGTAGTACAGCCGCAACTCGTGGCGGATGAGGACGTCGAGCGACGACGCCAGGCTGGCGGCTTCGTCGACCTTGGTCAGGATGCAGCCCGCAAGTCCGAGGCCACCGTAGGCGCGCACGACATCGTCGAGGGTATCACCGCGGCCCGTTGCCGCGAGCAGGAGTAGCGATCTGACGTCATTGTCGCGGAACATCGCCACCTGTTCGCCGACCATACGGTCTCTCTGGCTCATCCCCATGGTGTCGATCAGCACCATGTGCGTGTGCCGCAGATCATGCAGCGTCGCCCGCAGGTCCTTTGCGTCGCGCGCCAGATGGACCGGCACACCGAGTATGCGGCCGTAGATCCGCAGTTGTTCGTGCGCCCCGATGCGGTAGCCGTCGGTCGTCACCAGTGCAAGCTTGCGGGCCCCATGTCGCAGGACGCAACGCGCCGCCAGCTTGGCGGCCGTCGTCGTCTTGCCGACCCCGGTCGGTCCGACCAGAGCATAGATTCCGCCCCGGTCGACAATGTCCGCTTCGCCATCGATGGTCAGCATGCCGCGCTCCGCGCGCCCGCGTACCCAGGCCAGTGCTTGCGCCACATCGAGTTCGCGCGGCAGGTCGGCAAGCAGTTCGCGGGCGAACCGTGGTGAGAAGCCGGCGTCGAGCATCTGCCGCAGCATCTCGGTCTTCGCCGGCTCCGAACGTGCCACCTCGCCCCAGGCAAAGCCGGCCAACTGCTGTTCGACGATCCGCCGCAGCGAGCGAATCTCGTCCATCACTGCCGCCGGCACCACAGCCGCCGCCGGCGGCGGACTGCCTTCGTCCTGCACCGCCGGCGTGGCCTCCGCCGGCAGTCGCGAGCGCGCCGCCAGCGACGGCAGGGCGGTGTCGGGACGGCCGCCCTCCTGCCTGCGGGGCGTCACTGCCGGCGGGCGCGCGGCTGCCCGGTCGCCGCCGCCGCTGCGGTCAGCCGCCGCCGCTGCAGCGGCGTCGATGCTGCCGTTCGGTCGCAGCGAGTCGCGCGGCGGCGGCGGCACGATCAGCTCCATGTCGCGAGCGGCGACGGCCATGATTTCGACGCCGCCCGGGATTCCACGATTGGAAAGGATGATCGCGTCAGGCCCAAGGGTCTCCCTGACTTTTCGCAAGGCGTCACGTGCCGTCGCCGCGATGAATTTCCTGACGTTCATGCTCGTTGTCCAATGATGGATGTCACTTTGATCGTTCGGTGTTCGGGCACTTCAGCGTGTGCCAGAACCTTGAGTTGCGGAATGCTGCGGCGCAGGAAACGTGACAGCAGGTTGCGCAGCCCACCGGAGACCAGCAGGACGACCGGCAAGCCTGCCTCCTCCTGCCGCTGCGCTGCCGCCACCGCCTCACGCACGAGCGTATCGGCCAGGCCCGGCTCTATTCCGACCGCTTCGCCGGCGCCGGCGACTGCCTGCTGCAGGACGCGCTCGAGTTGAGGATCGAGCGCCATGACCTGCATTTCGGATGCACCGGGGTAGAGTTCCTGCACGATCGAACGTCCCAGCGCCACGCGCACCTGCACCGTCAGCGCGTCCGGGTCCTGCGAGCGTGCAGCACCATCGGCAAGGGTTTCGATCACCGTCCGCATGTCGCGCAGAGACACCCCCTCTTCGAGCAGATTGCGCAGAACCTTCTGCACCGTTCCGAGCGACAAGGCCTTGGGTACAAGATCTTCGACCAGTTTCGGCATGTCCTTTGCCAGATGATCGAGCAGGGCTTGCGCTTCCTGTCGCCCAAGGAGTTCGGCAGCATGCGAGAGGATCAGATGATTGAGGTGCGTGGCGACAACCGTGCTCGGATCGACGACCGTATAGCCATAGGCCTGCGCCTGTTCGCGCGCCGCCGGATCGATCCATACCGCCGGCAGGCCGAAGGCCGGATCCGTGGTTGCCGTGCCGGGCACCTGCCCTGCCACCCGACCCGGATTGATCGCCAGCAGGTTGCCCGGGAACGCTTCTCCCTCGCCGATCTCGACGCCCTTGAGGAGGATCTTGTAGGCGTTTGGCTTCAGTTCGAGGTTGTCGCGTATATGAACCGGCGACACGAGAAAGCCAACGTCCTGCGCGAACTTCTTGCGGATACCGCGGATGCGGCGCAGCAGCTCGCCATCCTGCGCCTTGTCGACCAGCGGAATCAGCCGGTAGCCGACCTCGAGCCCGAGAACGTCGAGCGGCGTCACGTCCGCCCAGCTCGCTTCCTGCACCTCGCGCGCCACCGTCGGTGCTGCCGCGACGGGCAGCGGCGGCGCCGACTGCTGCTGCTTGTCCAGCCGCCAGGCGGCGGCCGCCAGCGCACCGCCAAGCAGAAGGAAGATGAAGTTCGGCATGCCGGGAATCAAACCGAGCAAACCGATGATCGCCGCCGTCAGGTAGAGCGGCTTCGGATTGTTGAACAGCTGCGCGGCAAACTGCTGTGACACATCCTGCTCGTCGCCGACCCGCGTCACCACCATGCCGGCAGCAATCGACACGATCAGCGCCGGGATCTGGGCGACCAGCCCATCACCGATCGTCAGCAGGGTGTAGGTTCGCGCCGCCGTCCCGATATCGAGATTGTGCTGCAGGACGCCGACGAACAGGCCGCCGACGACGTTGATCAGCATGATCAGGATGCCGGCAATCGCATCGCCGCGAACGAACTTCGACGCGCCATCCATCGAGCCGAAGAAATCGGCTTCCTGAGCGATCGTCGTGCGCCGCTTGCGCGCCTCGTCCTCGCCGATCAAGCCGGCGTTGAGGTCGGCATCGATCGCCATCTGCTTGCCCGGCATCGCGTCCAGGGTGAAGCGGGCGGCGACTTCGGCAACCCTGCCCGCACCCTTGGTGATGACGATGAAGTTGATGATCACCAGGATCGTGAACACCACCAGCCCGACACCATAGTTGCCGCCAACGAGAAAGTGGCCGAAGGCTTCGATCACCTTTCCCGCCGCCGCCGGACCGGTATGCCCTTCGAGCAGGACGACCCGCGTCGAGGCCACGTTCAGGGACAGGCGAAGCAGTGTCGTGACGAGGAGGACGGTGGGAAAGACCGAGAAATCGAGCGGCTTCATCACGCTCATGGCAACCAGCATGACGATCACCGAAATGGCGATGTTGAAGGTGAAAAAGAGATCCAGGAGGAAGGGTGGCAGCGGCAACACCATCATCGCCAGGATGAGCAGGATCAGCAGCGGGCCAGCCAGCTGCCGCTGGCCAAAGCGCGCGACGAGATCCTGCAGGACGATGGTGGCGCTAGCCACGGCCAAGCTCCGGGACCAGCTCGGGTGGGACCACTATCGCGGCTGGTGGCAGCGGCAAGTCACCGCCGGCTTGGCGCCAGGTGCTCAACTGGTAGACATAGGCCAGCACCTCGGCGACGGCTGCGTACAGCGTCGCCGGGATCTCCTGATCGACATCGACGTGCCGGTGCAGCGCGCGCGCCAGCGCCGCCGCCTCGACCATCGGTACGCCGCTGTTCGCAGCCAGCTGGCGTATCTTCAGCGCGATCTCGCCAGCCCCCTTGGCCAGAACTTTCGGCGCCCCCATGCCGCTGTTGTAGGCCAGGGCAACCGCGTAATGTGTCGGGTTGGTGACGATGACGTCGGCTGCCGGCACCGCAGCCATCATCCGCTTGCGGGCAGCCTCGCGCTGCAACTGGCGGACGCGCCCCTTGATCTCCGGGTCGCCCTCAAGCTCCTTGCCTTCCTGCCTGACTTCCTGGTGGCTCATCTTGAGCTTGTCTTGGTACTGCCAGAGCTGGAACGGTACATCGACGGCAACGATCAGCAGCATCGCCGAAACGATGGCGAGAAAGCTGAAGCTCAGCAGGTGGCCGGCATTCGCCAACCCGGCCGGCAGTGGCTGTGCGAACATGGCGAGCAAGTCACCCCGCTCGCTCCACAACACCCAGGCGGCAACGCCTCCGAGCAGCGTGGCCTTGGCAACTGCCTTGACGAGTTCGACCACGCCGCTCCACGAAACCAGACGGCCGATGCCCTTTAGTGGATCGAGGCGGCTCGGGTCAGGTAGCAGGGCCTTGGCAGAAAAGTTCCAGCTGCCGAGGAAGAACGGGGAGAGCAGCACGGCAACGAGCAGGGCGCCAAAGAGTGGGGTGCAGGTCAGCAATGCCTCGGCCGAAAGATCGGCAAGCCGGGTCAGCATCTGCGCTGGTTCGTGTGCTGCCTGGTGGTCGACCAGAAGACCGCGGCGGACGAGGCCCGACAGCCTGTGCATCATCCAGGGGCCCAGCAGCATGAACGCAGCTGCGGCGACGATGAGGACGAGAAAGGCACCAACCTCCTGCGAGCGCGGGACCTGTCCCTCTTCGCGAGCCTGTTCGAGGCGTCTCGCCGATGCGGGTTCCGTACGTTCGAGGTCGCTTTCCTCTGCCATTTCGAGCTTCCAGTCTGGACCAGCGTATTATAAGAAAAACGCTGTTAGAATAGATAGCTAGGCACTTTTATTTAGATCGATTCTCGAATAGTTGCAGCTTAACAACATTTCTCTCGGCGAAGCAAAAGACAAGGGGGCTTGCGCCGCCTTGCTCGAACCTGCCGACCGTGCGCCGGTAGCTAGACGAGCAGTTCGAGCGCTCGCGGCGCTGGCGACCGGACGTCGCGGTCGCCGTTGGCGGCGAGATCGCACAGCAGTTCCTTCATGTCGAGGATCAGGACGATCTGACCATTCGACAGCGTCGTCACTCCCGCCACCCCGCGCGGCCGGAAGTCGTCGAGCGCCTTGATCACCGCGTCATCGCGCCCGGCAAAGTTGTCGACCGCAAGAATGAAGCTGCGCTCGGCGGTCTGCATCAGGACGCCAAACTCGGGCCGCCGCACTTGCGGCCACCCGAGCAGCCGCGCGAGGGCGATCACCGGCAGGATCTCGCCACGCACCACCAGAGTTTCCTTGCCACCCACTTCCTGCATTCGCTCGTGGTCAATCGGCAGAATCTCCCGCACCAGGGATAGCGGCAAGGCAAAGGGCTGATCGCCAAGAAGGACCAGCAGAACGGGCAGGATGGCGAGCGTCAGCGGCAGCGAGATGACGAACACCGAGCCCTTGCCGAACTCGGAACGGATCTCGATCGACCCGTTCAGCTTCTGGATGTTCGTCTTCACGACATCCATGCCGACGCCGCGACCGGAGACCGCCGAAGCCTTCGCCATCGTCGAAAAGCCCGGCAGGAAGATCAGGTTGAGGCTTTGCCGGTCATCCAGCGTATTCGCTTCTTCCTCGCTGATGATGTGCTTCTCGACAGCCTTTGCCCGGATACGCTCCGGGCTCATCCCGCGCCCATCATCGGCAATCATCAGAACGATGTGATCACCTTCCTGACGCGCTTCGAGGCGGATGACGCTCTTCGCCTGCTTGCCGGCAGCGCGGCGCTCATCGGGCGACTCGACGCCATGATCGACGGCATTGCGTATCAGATGGATCAGCGGGTCGGCCAGATCCTCGATCATCGTCTTGTCGACCTCGGTCTCTTCACCAACCAGAGCCAGTTCGACATCCTTGCCCAATTGCCTGGCCAAGTCGCGCGCGATGCGCGGATACTTCTGGAACAGGCGGCCAATCGGCTGCATGCGCGTCTTCATGACCGAGTTCTGCAGGTCAGAAACGAGCAGGTCGAGCTGGCTGACGGCCTGATCGAGCGCCTGCAACGTCTCCGAATCCGTACGCCCGGCGAGAATGTCCGCCCGCAGGCTGGTCAGCCGGTTCTTGGTGAGGCCGATTTCCCCCGACAGGTTGAGTACCTGATCGAGCCGCGCCGTGTCCACACGGATGGTCGTTTCGCGCGCGGCCGCCCGCTCATCGGCGCGGCGCCCCGACGGCGCGGCGCTGGCAGCAGCCCCCGGCCGGTCGCTGCTGCGGCGCCCCTCGGGCGGAAAGTGCGGCTGCATCTGCGAGAGTTCGACCTCACCTGCCGGCTTGCTGCCAGCGGCGGCCTCGGTCTTGCCCGCAACGGCCGGCACGGCGGCGGCACCCTGCCCGCTGAGCGCAGCGTGCAACGCATGCCAATCGGGCCCGGCCGGCTCGCCAGCGCCCGCGGCCGCGGCCGCTGGCGGCACCGCCGGCTTCGCTGCTGTCGGCGCCGCCGGCTGCGATTGCACACCGGTCTCGGCGACTGCCGCCAGGGCACTCTGCAGATCGGCGCTCACTTCGGCGGCCGCCGGAGCCGGCTGCCTGCCCTGGGCAATCTCGCCGAACATCTGGCGAACACCCTGCGTGGCTGCCATGATGGTATCCATCAGTGCCGGTGTCAGCTCCTTCTCGCCATTCCTCAGCTTGTCGAACAGGTTCTCGGTCAGATGGCAAAGCCGGACCAGCTCGCCAGCATTCAGAAAGCCTGCGCCGCCCTTGATCGTATGAAATCCGCGGAAGATGTCGTTCAGCAGACGGCGGTCGTCGGGACTGCGCTCGAGATCGCAGAGCTTGTTGTCGACATCCGACAGCAGGTCTCCGGCTTCCTGGAGGAAGTCCTGCAGCAGGTCTTCCATACCCGAAAAATCGCTCATCGCGAACCTCCTAGAATCCCAGACTACCGAGCAGTTCGTCGACCTGCTGCTGTGAGGCGACGATGTCACCGCGGCCCTCGGGGTTGATCACGGGCCCGTTGAGAAGGCTGTTCACCGACTCGGTCCGCCGTTCACCGGGCAAGGTCTCGATCAGCACTTCCATAAGTTGCGTCTCCAGCTCGTGCGCCACCTGCAGGATCTTCTTGATCACCTGGCCGGTCAGATCCTGGAAATCCTGAGCCATCATGATTTCCAGCAGTTGCGCCCTGGTTGCCTCGGTCTTCGCCGGCAGACCCTGCTTCAGGAAGGAGCGTGTCTCCTCGGCCAGGAGCCTGAAGTCGTCCACCGGCAAGCGGTTGGCAAACACCGCATCCCAACGTGTCGCCAGAGCCGCCGAAGCCGCCTCCAGTTGCTCCTGCAACGGGTTGGCGATGTCGGTCGCGTTGAGTACGCGGCAGGCGGCCTGCTCGGTCAGGTTGGCAACGTAGTTGAGGCGCTCCCTGGCATCCGGAATGGCGCTGACCGTGCTCTCGAGCAGCTCGCTGTAGCCGAGCTGGCCAAGTGTGTCGTGCAACTGCCGGGCCATCTGGCCGACGCGCTGGAAGACCCGACTCTGTCCCTGCCACTCGGCCGCTGGCGCATCTGCTGCAGCCGTTGCAGGCTGGGCCTCCTTTGCCGCCACGACAGAGTCGAACAGCGCCTGCAACTCGTCGCTATCGTCCGCTCCATCGCCTTCGCGCAATTTCTGCAGCAGCGATGTCGCAGACTGCGGCACGGCCTGGGGCGGGGCCGCGCTGGCGATCGCGATTCCCGAAGCGATGCTGTCGAACAGCGCCTCGAGTTCCCGTGAATCGCCGGAAGTATCGCCATCGTTCATCTCAGCCCCCCATCCGGTCGAAGATCTTCTGCAGTTTCTCGGCCAGCGTCGCCGCGGTGAAGGGTTTGACGATGTAACCGCTGGCGCCGGCTTGCGCGGCGGCGATGATGTTCTCCTTCTTCGCCTCGGCGGTGATCATCAGCACCGGCAGGTGCTTGAGCGCCGCTGAAGCACGGATCGCCTGCAGCAACTGCAGGCCATCCATGTTCGGCATGTTCCAGTCGGTGACCACGAACTCGAAACCGCCGTGGTTGAGCTTCTGCAGGGCCACCGCACCATCCTCGGCCTCATCGACGTTGGCGAAACCGAGTTCCTTCAGGAGGTTCCTGACGATGCGCCTCATCGTCGAGAAGTCGTCCACCACGAGAATCCGCATCTTGGGATCAGCCATCATTCACTCCAGTTGTTCGCTCAGCGCTCGAGCAGAGGACGCAGGGTATCGGCAAGTACCTCTGCATCAAACTTGGCAACGTAGGCATCGACACCGACCGCTTTGCCCATGGCGTGATTGGCCTGTGATGAAAGCGACGAGTGCATGACCACCGGAATGCCCGCAAAGCGCCCATCCCCCTTGATGTTTCGGGTAAGAACGTAGCCATCCATCTCCGGCATCTCGGCGTCTACGAGGATCAGCCGGATTTCATCGCGCAGCGCGCCGCCACTCTGGTCGGCATGCGCCGCGATCGCCTGCAGACGGCTCCACGCTTCCGCTCCATTGGTCGCGTGCTTGTGCCTTACGCCCAGCTTGTCCAGCACCTCGGTGATCTTGCGTCGGGCAACGACCGAGTCGTCAGCGAAGAAGATGCCGACGTCCTGATCGAGGTTGGCCGGCGGGATGTCGACGATGATCGCCTCGCCGAAGGCGTTGGCCAGGATCTGTTCGACATCGAGAATCGATACCAGCTTGCCGTCGTCCAGCTCGGTGACGGCCGTGATCAGCCCCTGATTGCTCGACAGCACGTTCTCCGGAGCCCTGACTTTTTCCCAGTCGACCCGGATGATCCGGTCGACCTCATGCACCAGGAAACCGAGGGTCCGCTTGGAATACTCGGCGACCATCATGGTCTTGCCGTACTCAGCCTGATGCTCCCGGTGCTCGAGAAAGGAGATCAGCGAAAGCACCGGAATGACGTTGCCGCGCAGGGAAATCAGCCCCTCGACTCCCCTCGGCATGTTCGGCGTCCTGGTGATCGGCGGTGTCCGCCCGACTTCCCGCACCTTGAAAACGTTGATACCGAAGGTCTCGCGCGTTCCCAGCGAGAAGAGCAGGATCTCCATCTTGTTCGACCCGGCGAGCCGGGTTCGTGCATCGACGCCGTCGAGGAGGTTCTTCCTTTCAGCCAGATCCATCGTATCGCTCCAGTGAGGTCGCCCGGTCAGGCAGACGGCAACGCCGGCACGCCGCCGCCGAGCAGCCGCCGCGTCAGCGTTTCCGACAGGCGCTGCGGTTCGAACTTGGGCACATACTCGTCAACGCCGACGGACTTGCCCAGTTGCTGGTTCGACATCCCCGACAGCGACGAGTGCATGATCACCGGCACGCCAGCGAATCGCGGGTCGGACTTGATCTTCTTCGTCAGGATGTAACCGTCCATCTCGGGCATTTCGATATCGGTCAGGACGAGACTGATCAGGTCGGTCACAGCCTGACCGGAAGCCTGTGCGTAGGCAGCCATCTTCTCCAGTTCCAGCCAGGCGTCCAGACCATTGATCGCGGCCACGTACTTGACGCCCATCGCCCCCAGCGTGCGCTCGATCTGCTTGCGGGCAACCGACGAGTCGTCGGCGAAAAACACCGTCAGACGCGGATTGTCGAGCGGCTTGATGTTGCGGTAGACGATCTCGTCATCGTAGTTGGTGGTCTCCGAGAGAATCTTCTCGACATCCATCATCATCACCAGCCGGCCATCCGCCAGCTCGGTCACGGCGGTCACCAAGCCGCCCAGTTCGGCCAGCAACATGGCTGGCGGCACCCGCATCTGCCCCCAGTCGAGGCGCAGGATGGTATCCACTCCCTCGACCAGGAAGCCCTGGGTGTGGCCAGCGTACTCGGTGATGATCATGATCGAGCGCGGCGTCTGCGTATCGACACCGGCATAGCGCGCGAGGTCGACGACCGGCACCAGCGCACCGCGCAGACTGACCATTCCCTCCACTGAAGGCGGCATCTCGGGCGCTGCCGTGATCGGTGGCGTGCGCATCACTTCACGCACCTTGAAGACATTGATGCCGAAGGTCTCACGACGACCGGTGCGCGCATCGGTGCCGAGCGAGAAGAGCAGGATCTCCAGCTTGTTGGTTCCGGCCAGCTTCGTCCGGGCATCGATGTTCTTCAGCAAATCCGACATATATCTTCCTCTTGCACGAGCCAGCACCGATCGAGTCGCCGACATCTTAATCGAATCGTCAACCGCACGCCAAGATACCTTGTCGTGCCCGCGGCGTGCGCTGCCCGCCTCATACCTCGGTTCTATAGCCGATCCGGAAGCCGCCCCAGTGGCGGCCCTTGACGTAGATCGGGGCCGAAATGTCGTGCATCAGCTCGCCCGTATCGCGGCGGTAGGTCTGCAGCAGGAACGAATGCTGGTGACCACCGCAGCGCCTGCCAACCGGATCATCGAAGATCCTCTTGGTCCGGTTGCGCACGAAATCGACCTTCTCGTCACCGCTCAGCGGTTGCGCGAAGGCCCGGTTGTGCGTCGGAACATAGCCGTTGCGGTCGATGCAGATCGCGTAGACCAGGCTTTGGTTCTGCGCCAGCAGTTGCTCCTGCAGGGGCGCCACGGCCTGATCGGTGAACTCGTCGAAGCGCGTCCGGTACTTCTGCGGCCGCGTATCCGGAATCGGCTGATAGCGGTCGTCGAAGAGATCGTCGAGGCCAGTCCTGCCGGCATCGACGGCGGCATCAAGAAGCGCGCCGATCGACCGCGCCGCCTCGGTGACGATCGCCGGCATGCGGGCGTGGGTCGCCACGGCCTGCTCACCGGCCGGCCCCAGCCGGAAGACGTTGCCCACTTCCTTCAGGTTTTCGGCCAGGCACTCGACGTGATCGACCGCGAGCAGGGTCTGTTCGCTAACCGCGTTGTTCGCCTCGGCCATCTGCCTGATGTTGCGCACATGCTCGGCGATGCTCTCGCCGGTGCGCGTCTGCTGGGTGACCGCAGCGGCGATCGCCTCGACTTTCTCCAGCGTCTGTCGCGACCCGCTGTTGATGCCGTCGAGCGCCTGCGCTGCCTGGCGGGCGAGTTCGGCACCCTTGCGTGCCTGACCACTGCCGGCCTCGATGCTGGCGATTGCCGACTGTGTCTCGCCCTGGATGGCAGTGATCATCTGGCTGATTTCGCCGGTCGCCTGCGATGTCCGTTCCGCAAGCTTGCGCACCTCGTCGGCAACAACGGCGAAGCCACGCCCGTGCTCGCCCGCCCGTGCCGCTTCGATGGCGGCATTGAGGGCCAGCAGATTGGTCTGGTCAGCGATTTCGCGGATCGTCTGGACAATGCCGCTGATGGCTCGCGAGCGCTCGCCGAGAGCGCCAACGACGGCCGCCGACTGGCTGACCGAGGCAGCGATCTGCTCCATCTCGGTCGACGCCTTGTGGGCGATCGACATCCCCTCGCTCGACAGGCGGTTCGATCTCTCGGCGATGCCCGCCGTCTCCGTCGCCTTCTCGCTGACTTCGTTCATCTTCAGTGTCAGGCTGGCCATTTCGCCGGCCGTCGCCAGGGCAGCATCCCGCTGCTCGTTCGATCCGGATGCCACCCGCCGCGCGTCGCCGATCAATTGCTGCGAAGCACTGCCGACCTCGATCGAGTTGAACAGCAGCTTGCCGACGATGATGGCGAAACTCTCCATCAGGCGGTTGTAGTCGGCGGCAACCTGCGCCAGTTCATCGCGCCCGCTGGTGCCGGCACGCCTGGTCAGGTCGCCATCCGCGTAGGTCCTTGCGATCACCGCTCGCAGTGCCTGCAGGCGACCGACCAGATGACGTTCGACGACTACGGCGATCGCCACGGCACTGACGAGCACGAGACCTCCTGCCGCGAGCCAGCCATTGGTGCCGCCATCGAGGACGGCATGGCCCAGCCATGCGGCGAGCGCGGCGATCAGCACCAACAGCAGCATCGCGATACGGATGCTCCAACCAAGTCCTGTCATCGTCGTCCCCTCGTCGGCGGTCCAGCGCCATCCCTTGTCCTTCTAACGGCAACAAGCGCACCAGCTTGAGCATCATCGCACGCCCGCGGTCAGCGCGATGGTTATCAGCGCCGACCAGCAGAAGGCTCACGCGTCGCCGGCCGCACGAGCTGTGCCAACGCTCGGCGATGAGTCGGCCAGCGGTTCGTAGATCGTCACCCTCGCCGCCCGCCCACGCACCGCCACGCGGTCGAGTTCGCGGCATGGCCAGTCGCCAAGCGCCTGCCGCGTCGCCTCGCCGACGATCACCCCCGCGTCGTAGTGCGCCGAGAGTCCCTGCAGACGCGCGGCCAGATTGACGGCGTCGCCGAGCACGGTGTAGGCGCGCCGGTGACGCGAGCCCATGTCGCCGACGACCATCGTGCCGCTGTTGATGCCGATGCCGATGCGCAAGGGCGGCCAGCCACGCCCCGCCAGCAGCCGATTGCGAGCCGGCAGCGCCGCCTGCATCGCGACGGCAGCGGCAACCGCGTGTCGCGCGTGCTGCGGGTCAGCGACTGGTGCGCCCCAGAAGGCGACGATGGCATCACCGACGTACTTGTCCAGAGTCCCGCGATGCACGCGGATGACGTCGGTCATTGCCGACAGGTAGTCGTTCATCATTGCCGCCAGCTCTCCTGCCGGCATCCGTTCGGCAATCGTCGTGAAGCCGCGGATATCGGCGAACAGCACCGTCAGCTCGGCACTGCGGCCGCGCATGTCGTAGCGCTCCGGATCACGACTCATTTCATCGACCAACTCGGGCGGAACATACTGACCGAACAGCGCAACCAGCCGGCGCCGCGCACGCAACTCGATGAACGAGCCAAAAAACAGCTGCAGCGCGAGCAGCAACGTCAGCAGGCAGAGGCTGGCGGCAACCGGCAGAACCAGGCCCGCGGTCGCCCACGCCAGCAGATTGAGAACCGCCAGCAGCAGCACGATCAACAGCGTCAACGCAACCGCCGCTGGCGGCGACCGCCGCGGCAACAGCCGCAGCAGCATGAGACCAATGAACAGCAGCAGTGCGGCTTCGAGAACCGTCGTCCAGGGAGGCGCATGCGGCAGTGTACCGGCCAGCAGCCCGGCCAACAGGTTGGCATGCACCTCGACGCCGGGAAGAGCCTCGTTGACCGGCGTCACACGCTGGTCGAGCAGCCCTGGGGCCGTGCTGCCAAGGAGAACGATGCGCCCGCGCAGAGCGTCGCCGGGCAGTCTGGAGGCGACGACGTCGGCCGCCGAATGATAGCGAAACCCACCCGCCATCCGGCGAAACGGCAGCAGTACGGCGCCCTGTCGATCCACCTCGATGAGTCGCGAGCCGCGCGTGCTCTGCAGTTCGATCGCCACCAGCGACCGTGCAGCGGACTGCCATGGAAGCCGCTCGGCGAGGCGCAGCCGCAGGACCGGCGCGCCGAGAAGCTGGTGCGCCATGACCAGCGGCAAGGCGCCGTAGACCTGCCCGGCATGGGTCGCCAGCAACCAGCCGCGGCGAATCACTCCATCAGGATCGACCGGCGCACCAAGGAAGCCGCCAGCAGCGGCTGCCTGCTGCAGCAGCGGCAGATTGGCGCCGTAGCCTGGCCAGTCGGTCAGACCAGTCGCCCCTTCGAGTTCGCCAGCGCCGACCGGCAGCGCTGGCGGCAACAGGCCGCTCGTCGTCGCTCCCGCTCCGCTCGACAGGTGGAAACCGAGCACCACCGGATGTCGGTGCAGGACTTTGGCGAGTCGGCCATCATTGTCGAGCGCCGGCCGCAGGTCCTCGACGGCAGCACGAAAGGCAGCGTTCTGCCGCAGGGGTCCGCGCGCCAGAGCCTCCAGCACGGGCAAGCCGGAGCTTTCGTCGGACTCGGCGAGGATCACATCGAGCCCCAGCAGCAGCGCCCCGTAATCGGAAAAGATTCGTTCGACCAGATCGGCCAGCCGTGCTCGGCTCCACGGCCAACGCCCAAGCTCGGCCAGCGAACGCTCGTCGACATCGACGATGACGATGCTCTCGTCGATCGGCGCCTGCGCGAACCAGCGCACGCGGGCATCATAGAGTGCGGCGTCGAGCCGGTGCAGTGCGTCGATCTCGATGTAGCGCAGACTGTGTGCCAGCAGCACGCCGAGCAGCAGCAGCCCAAGAACGCCACGCCAGCCGGCGGGTGACAGACCCCGTCCGACTGGCGCAGCCGAGCTAGCGCAGCTTGATCTCGACACGGCGATTGCGGGGTTCAGCCACGCCGTCCTCGGTGAAGACCACCGGCTCGCGTTCGCCGCGACCGACAACGCTGATCGAATCCGGTGCAACGCCGGCCCTGATCAGATGTTCGCGCCCCGCCTCGGCGCGGCGCAACGACAGCCGGTCGTTGGCCTCGGAGCCTCCCACCCGGTCGGTATGCCCGATGACGATGGCCTCGGCCGCCGGCAGGGTGGCCAGCTCGTCGCGAATGATCGGCAGCTTGCCAAGCGACTCGGCCGTCAGGACGGTGGTGCCGGTTTCGAAATGAATGACGTAGATGCGCGGGCGTGCCGGCTGCATGTCGAGCAGCCGACCATAGGTGTCGCGCACCATGCGCGCGCTGCTGGTGAGCCTGGTGGGCCTGCCACCACTGACGTCGACGCCACTGTAAGGCTCGGCGAGCAGGATCTCAGCATTGGCAGCAGTAACCGACAGCGCGCCAACGCGACCGTCCGGAGCCGGCAACAGAAGGATGTGGTCGGAAACCCGCGAACAGGCGGCAAGCGCCAGCCAGACGACGCAGGGGATGATCAGGGCGCGACTCATTCGCTCTCCGCGCGCGCTTCGATGATGAACTCGGTGCCCCTGATGCCGAGCACGACGTTCGGTGTCCTGAAGCTCACGTTCTCGGGAGTCTGTCTGGCGAGCAGCCCAGTGACGACGCTCAGCGTACCCTTCAGCAGGGTCGCCAGCATGTTGCCTTCGCGCGTCCTCGGGTCGAAGCGGAACTCGTTGATCAACAGCGTGCTGTTCGGCCCGGCGGTGAGCAGAGTGTCATCAGCAAGCGTGATGCCCACCGCGCCATCGACGCCGGTGCGAACGCGGTCCCCGACCTGCAACGGACTGCCCACCTGCAGCCGCTGCAGCAACCCGGCACGTTCCAGGCTGACGCTGCCTTCGCAGCGCTTTACCTTGCCGACGGGGGTGCCGGCATCGGCAGCGGCGGTCAGCGCGACGACCAGCAATATCAGGGGCAACAGACGACAAGACCTCAATCCGGGAACCTCCGCGCGCATTCGGCAGGGCCGGCGGCGAGCAAGGCTGGCCAAGCGGCTGCGCAACCGCACACCGGCAACTTCTTCAGCACAAGGCCGCCCGGAGCAGCGAAACACGACAGGTCTGTCCCGCTCGCGCAACGCCGCCACGGACAACCGGACGACATCTCGCCGCGAATCAGCGCGCCCGATAGAGCAGGGTCGGATGAACTTCCTGCAGAATCTTCTGCATCGCCCGGCGCCGCTGCAGGTTGAGAATGATCGGCGAGCGGGTGTTGGCAGCGATGTTGCCGCCCTCTGCCGCACGGCGGTAAACCATGATCACCACCGCCGCATCCTCGGCCCGCTCCAGTTCGAGCTGCGCACAGTCGTCGTCGGACAGCTCGATCTCGTACTCGAGGTCGAGCGTCTCGGGGGCGACGATCGGGAAGGCAACGGCCACATCGTCCAGCGACTGCAGCCAGAAGACGGCCGGCTGAGGCCCCTCCTCGTGAAAGAAGGTGAAGCGCCGACAGTCGGGAAAGCCTGCAGGGCCAACCGCGAAAGTGAAAACGGTCTCCGGATCGACCGGCACATCCTTGAGCCCGAATCGTTCGAGATCAATCTTCATCGCCTATCCCCCAGCGTGCTGCCCGATGCAGCTGCCCGAAAGCGGCAATTTAACCTTTTTCGCTCGCTGGCGGCAATTGTCTTCGTTGGCAGCGCGTCTGGCGTGAGAAAGCCGCCTTGAGTTTTGCCGCCCGATTCTGCATAGTTCGGGGTGTTTCGCGGCACAGCTGTCAGCTCCCAGGGAGATCCGGCAGCCGCGGACCGGCTGCGATCACCGCGATCCACCACCTCCGGATGCGCCCCGACCGCGGTCTCGCCGGGAGCATTGTCGGTCGCCTGCGCGACTCCACCACCAACCAAGGCCCGCAGAGTCCATGCTTCGCCCCGAAGATCGAGATGTCCCCCGCCTGATCGCACAGAGAATCGCCGACGAGATCGGCTGCCACCCAAAACAGGTTCTGGCGACCACCACCCTCCTCGACGAGGGGGCCACCGTCCCCTTCATCGCCCGCTACCGCAAGGAGGCAACTGGCGGCCTCGACGACAGTCAGTTGCGGCTTCTCGACGAGCGGCTGGGCTATCTGCGCGAGCTGGAAGAGCGGCGCAGCAGCATCCTCGCGTCGATCGACCAACAGGGCAGACTGACCGCCGAACTGGCCGCCGAAATCAGCGCCGCCGACAACAAGCAGCGCCTGGAAGATCTCTATCTGCCCTACAAGCCAAAACGGCGCAGCAAGGCGCAGATCGCCCGCGAGGCCGGTCTCGTACCGCTCGCCGAACTGCTGCTGGCGGCGCCGACGCACTCGCCGGAAGCCGAGGCCGCGCGCTACCTGAACCCCGACGCGGGTTTCGCCGACGCACGCAGCGTGCTTGATGGCGCGCGCCAGCTCCTGATGGAGCGCTTCGCCGAGGATCCCGAGTTGCTCGCCGAACTGCGCAGCCACCTCGAAGCGCATGGGCATCTGAAGTCGAGCGTCGTCAGCGGCAAGGAAAGCGAGGCCGCCAAGTTCCAGGACTACTTCGACTACTCGGAGGCCTTGCTCGCCATCCCCTCTCACCGGGCTCTGGCGCTCTTTCGTGGCCGTAACGAGGGGCTGCTGCAGCTCACGCTGCTGCTCGACAGCGACCTCGACCCTGGCCAGGCAGGCCTGCGCAACCCCTGCGAAACCCGCATCGCTTTACGCTTCGGCGTTCAGGAGCGGGGACGGGCAGCCGACAAGTGGCTCGCCGATACGGTGCGCTGGGCCTGGCGGATCAGGATCTCGCAGCACCTCGAAACGGAGCTGCTGAGCGGGCTGCGCGAACGTGCCGAAAATGAAGCGATTCGCGTCTTCGGCAGCAACCTGCACGACCTACTGCTCGCCGCCCCGGCCGGCCGGCGACCGACAATGGGCCTCGATCCCGGCCTGCGAACCGGCGTCAAGGTGGCTGTCGTCGACGCCACCGGCAAGCTGCTCGCCACCACCTCCGTCTTCCCGCACGAGCCGCGCCGGGATTGGGATGGCGCGCTGCACAGCCTGGCCGTCCTCGCACAACGGTATCAGGTCGATCTGATCAGCATCGGCAATGGCACCGCCTCGCGCGAGACCGACCGCCTGGTCGCCGAACTCATCCGGCAGCATCCAGAGATGCATCTGCGCAAGGTCGTCGTTTCGGAGGCGGGCGCTTCGGTCTACTCGGCCTCGGAGTACGCGTCGCGCGAGTTCCCGGACCTCGATGTCAGCCTGCGCGGCGCCGTGTCGATCGCCCGCCGCCTGCAGGATCCGCTCGCCGAACTGGTGAAGATCGATCCGAAAGCCATTGGTGTCGGACAGTACCAGCACGACGTCAGTCAGAGCCGCCTCGCGAAGGCCCTCGATGCGGTCGTCGAGGACTGCGTCAACGCCGTCGGGGTCGAGGTCAACACCGCGTCGGTGCCGCTGCTGGCCAGTGTCTCGGGCCTCAGCACGACACTGGCGGCGAACATCGTTGCCCACCGTGACCGTCATGGACCGTTCCGCAGCCGCCAGCAGCTGCGGCAGGTGCCCCGCCTCGGTGAGAAGACCTTTGAACTGGCAGCCGGCTTCCTGCGAGTCCACGAGGGTGACAATCCGCTGGACCGGTCGGCAGTCCATCCGGAAGCCTATCCCGTGGTCGAGCGAATTCTCGCCGACACGCGAAGGACCATCGGCGAGCTGATCGGTGACTCGCAAACCCTCAGGGCGTTGCGGCCCGAAAAGTACATCGACGAACGCTTCGGCGTGCCTACCGTCGCCGACATCATCAGGGAACTCGAGAAACCGGGTCGCGATCCCCGCCCGGGGTTCCGTGCAGCCGCCTTCCGCGAGGGCGTCGAAACGATCAGGGATCTGCGCCCGGGAATGGTCCTCGAAGGTGTGGTCACCAACGTCGCCAACTTCGGCGCCTTTGTCGACCTCGGCGTTCACCAGGATGGCCTGGTCCATATCTCGGCGATTGCCGAACGCTTCGTCAAGGACCCGCGTTCGGTGGTCAAGGCCGGCGACGTGGTGACCGTCAAGGTGCTCGACGTCGACCTGGCCAGGAAGAGAATCGCGCTCAGCATGCGCCTCGCCGACGAACTGCCGGGTGTGGACAGACGGGGGGCCCCCATGCCCCCCGGACGAGCACAGCAGCGCCAGCAGAAGCAGCCAGAGCCAGTCAGCGCCATGGCCAGCGCTCTCGCCCGGCTGCGGCAGTAGAGCAGACGCAGCTTCGATCCTCGCGGCGGAGCACGCCGATGGGGAGATAGGCAGTGCCAGGACATCGGTGGTGGAGACTGGGCATGCCAGCGAGCTGGAAGATGATCGGAGGAGAGATGATCGGAGGAGATCAGTGAACCATGCCGAAATCCGTGCCCCAACAGGGTTTGCACTTGCCCGAACCTGCCAGATGGTGGCCGGAAGCTTTCTTCTCGCCAGCGGTTTCGTCATCCTCTGGGGTTACCCCGTTGCCCGACTGCCGCTGATCCTGCTGGCGCTGGCCCTGCTGGTGGCGCAGTGGTTGAAACCCGCCACTTGGCTGGTCGCGCTACCCCCCGTGTTGGCGTGCGTCGACCTGGGCGCCTGGTCTGGGCGCCTTCTCTTCAACGAGCAGGACGCCCTGCTGGCGGTCCTGGCGGGCTCTGCCATGGTCGCCGGACAGTACACGGGATCCGGCGGCCAGATGCGACGGCGAAGCTTCTGGCCGCTCTGGCTCTTCGCCTTCGCGTTGGCCGTTGGCCTGGTGCGTGGACTGCTGCCTCTGACGCAATGGGATGCCAACGCCTGGAGCGGCTATCTCACCGGCTGGAACGCGTTGCGCGTGGCGAAAGGCGCGCTGTGGGCTCTGGTCTTCTCGCCACTCCTCGCCGTACAGATGGCTTCCGACCGGACGGAAGCCGAGCTGCGCCTGGGCCAGGGCTTCGTCCTGGCCCTGATCGGTTTCGGAGTCTTCGTCCTTTGGGAGCGTGGTTTCTTTGCCGACCTCGTCACGGCGCAGAACGTCTGGGGTCTTGTGGCCAGTTGGCTGGACCTCTCGGGGCGCTTCCGGATTGCCGGTCCGTCGTCGCAGATGCATCTGGGCGGTGAGGTGGTCGACGGCATTCTCCTCGTCGCGTGGCCGTTCGCGCTGTGGATGGGCTGGCGGGCCAAGAGCTGGTCCGCGCTTCTGCTGGCCCTGGTCGCCCTCGGACTGGCCCTCTATTCGGTGATGGTCACCTTCACGCGCATGACCTATCTCGCTTTCGGCCTGTCGCTGCTCGTCTTCCTGGTGACCGGTCTGGCCGGAGGTCGGCACCTTTCTACAGGCCAACTCGTCACAGCCGGCGGCTACGTGCTGCTGGCGTCGGCGTTGTTCCTTGTCGGCTTCCGCTTCGGCGGCAGCGTGTTGCTACTGGGCTACCTGCTGCTGCTTCTCGGTGGAATCGTCGCCGGCAGGATCCCCCGGTCGACATTCAGCCGGCCGGCGCTTGCCGGCGTGCTGACGATCCTCCTGGCGATCGGAGCTGCCCTGGCGATACGCGCGGTGCTGACCAGCAAGTGGAGCGAGGTTTCGCTTGGCAAAGCGCTAGTGATTGTTGCGCCGTCAGCGATGATCCTCCTTGCCGGCGGCTTCGCGTTCGGCAAAGCCCTGCGGTCAGCGGTCTCCTGGCGCCAGATGACCGTTCTCCTCGGCTGCCTGGGGCTCCTGCTTCCTGCTGCCGCGCTGAGCCTGTCCGGTTATCAGATGCATTCGCGAATCGCAACCGTCGGACAGGATCTGGATGCAAGAAAAGCGCACTGGCAAAAGGGACTGTCGCTCCTTGGAGACGACTTTGTCAACCGAATCCTGGGCCAGGGTCTGGGAACCTTTCCTCGGACCAACCTGATGCTGGCGCGCGATCACCACGAAGGCATCTGGCATTTCGTTGACGACGCCCAGTGGCGCGGCCTGCGTCTCGTGGGCACCGGCTCGCTGTGCGTCGGGCAGCGCCTCACCGCGCTGATGCCGGGACGATACCTTTTCCTTGCCCGAGTCCGTAACCCATCGGACCAGAACGCAGTCCTGGCGATCAAGCTGCAGCCGCGACGCATGCTCGAAGCCGAGAGCTGGCAACCCACGACTGCGGGACTCACGTTCCAGCTGGAAGCCGGTGGTTTGCAGTGGCAAGAGCTCCGTGGCCACCTCGATCTCACCGCAGCTTCGTCGCCGCCGTGGCATAGTCCCCGCTTGCCGGTCTTCGTCGTCACCAATGACGGCGCAGACTCGAGCGCGATCGATGTTTCGGAACTGCGGCTCGTGCGCCCGGACGGAGAAGACGTGCTGGTCAATGGGAACTTCGCGATGGGTGGCGACAGGTGGTTCGCCTACAACGACTTCAATCATCTCCCGTGGCATCTCAAAAACCTCTATGTCGCGCTGTATTTTGATCTCGGCCTGCTCGGGGTCGTCACGTTCCTGATCCTCGTGCTCGTCGCCGTCTGGCGCAGCTTGGCGCATGCTGTGCGAGGCTACCCCTTTCGGAGCGCCGTGGCTGCTGCCATGATCGGCTTCCTCGCCCTCGGAGCGGCAGGAACCCTGCTCGACGTGCCACCGCTGATGACCATGTTTCTGCTTCTCTCAACTGCCGGCCTCTGGCGTGAGCAACTGCAGCGTCCCAGCACCGGCCTGCGATCAGCATCAACGCGAGTAACACTGGCTCCGGGAAGCCAGCCACCATGAGCGCACACCGATCCTGGTTCGCGCGGGCGCTGGTGGCATGCGCCATCCTGGCTGCCGCGACAGCGCTTCTCGGGTGGTATCTCTATCGGCAGAGCGGCCGCACCCCGGGCGAGCTGCTGGACTACGCCGATCACCGCATGGACGGCCATCCGGTGGTCGAGACTCTGGCTGCACCTGTGATGCACCTGCTGCGCTCGACCTTCGGCGCACCGTCGGTCGCCGACCGGGCCCGCATTCGCTTCGTCATCCCGCCGCCGCCACCACGCCGTGGCGCGTCGGAGATCGCGCCACCAGAGCGCATGCCACCAGGCGCACGGGTCTGGCGTGTCAGTCCGGATGGACCGATCCGGCGCATCGGCGAGGTTGCACGACTGGCGCGCGACGGCGATGTGGTCGAGATCGAGGCAGGCGATTACCATCAGGACGTCGCGGTTTGGGAACAGGCGAGGCTGACCATCCGCGGCGTTGGCGGCGCCGCGAGGCTGCTGGCCGGTGGTCGCAACGCCGAAGGCAAGGCGATCTGGGTCATTCGCAACGGCGACTTCGATGTCGCCAACATCGACTTCATTGGCGCCCGTGCGAGCGACAGGAACGGCGCTGGCATCCGCTTTGAAGGCGGGCGCCTGCGTCTGCGCCGATGCCTGTTCTGGAACAATCAGATGGGCTTGGTCTCCAGCAACGACAACCCGGCACCGCGATCCGAACTGATCGTCGAGGACAGCGAGTTCGCCTATAGCTATGTCGACGGCCAGCACTGGGGTCACAACCTGTACGTTGGTTCGATGCGTGCGCTGACCGTCACCGGCAGCTACTTCCACCATGCCGGAATCGGCCATCTGATCAAGAGTCGAGCCACCATCAACGACATCCGATACAACCGACTGACCGACGAGGTCGGCGGGCGAGCCAGCTATGAACTGGAATTCCCGAACGGCGGTGTGGCCCATGTCATTGGCAACATCATCCAGCAGCAGATCGGCACGGAGAATTCCGCAGTGGTGTCGTTCGGCGCCGAGGGCTACAAGTGGCCGGTGAACACGCTGTACATCGCCAGCAATACGCTCGTCAACGACCACCCGTACGGCGGCACCTTCCTGCGCGTCGCGCACGGTTCTGGGGGCGTTGTCTCGGCCAACAATCTCCTGGTTGGGCCTGGCGGCTACCAGGTCGCCGACCGGTTGACGGTGGTCAACGATGTTCGTGCAGACTGGGAAGACCTGCGGATGCCGGCGCGCCAGGACTACCGTCTCGCAAGAACCGCCGCCAGGACGGCCTACCAGCCGCTCAGCGATGAGTTCCAGGGCGCGCGGCTCACGCCCGATGCGCAATACGTCCACCCGCACACCACCAGAAGGCTGAACGGCGCACCTTCTCTTGTCGGAGCACTCCAGGACCAACCGCCCTGACCCGCCTGGGAAACCCGACCGCGCATACGCGGATCCAGGCACGACAGTCCGCAGCGCTGCCGGTACGGGTGACAAGCGGTGACATCCCGCACAGCACGAGCGGTGAGATTGGGGTAGCATTCAGCGCTGACAATCGCTGCCCCGGCCTGCCAACCGCGAATCGCTGCTCCGGTGGCTCTGGCCCAACCTCGTACGTCATGCTGCCTAGACAAAGACATAGTTCGCTGCCCGTTGCTCGGCCGTCCGGTGCGACCGCCCACCTCGCAGCACAACCCCGCCCGGCGAACCTGCAAACAATGAAAGCAAGACTTTTCGGCCATCTGGACCTGACCGCACTCCTCGACTCCGCGACGTCTCCGGAACTGCTGCGGTCGATCGCGCTGCACGGCGAGCAGGTCGCACGCGACGACCGCGCCATCTGCTCGCTGATCGGCCTGCCTCAATACGCTGCCGGCCGCAGCCGCGAGGCCGATGTTGCCCCGCCCGCCGGCCTTGCTGCCTCAGTACTGGCGGGCTGGCACGAACACGGTGTCGACCTCACCGCCCGCCTGGGTGGCAGCTACGCGCTGGTCATCGTCGATACCGTGCGTCGCTCCGCCTTCCTCGCCGTCGACCGCTTCGCCATCGAGACCCTGTGCTATTTCACCGATGGCAGAACCCTGACCTTTGCCGACCGTGCCGACTGCGTCCCGGGGCACGACCAGCAACTGGACCCGCAGGCGATCTTCGATTATCTGTACTTTCACATGATCCCGGCGCCGCGGACGATCTTCCGGCAGGTGCAGCGGCTGCCGGCGGCGCATGCGCTGCTCGTCGATGAACGAGGCGTGCGCGAGATTCGCCATTGGCCATTGCATTTCGACGAGCAACGACGGCACTCCTTCGAAGCGGCACGGGACTCGTTCCGCAACCTGATCCGCGACAGCGTTGCCGAACAGCTCGCTGGCCAGAAGCGGGTCGGTGCCTTTCTGTCGGGCGGCACCGACAGCTCGACGGTCGCCGGCATGCTCTGCCAGATCACCGGCACGGCGGCACCTGTGTATTCGATTGGCTTCGATGCCGAAGGTTACGACGAGATGGAGTATGCGCGCATCGCTGCCAGGCACTTTGGCTGCGAGCACCACGAGTACTACGTGACGCCGTCCGACCTGCTGGCAAGCATCCCGGCCGTGGCGCAGCATTACGATCAGCCGTTCGGCAACTCCTCTGCCCTGCCGGCGTACTACTGCGCCCAACTCGCGAAGGCCGATGGCTGCAGCAGGATGCTGGCTGGCGACGGCGGCGACGAACTGTTCGGCGGCAACTCCCGTTACGCCATGCAACGGCTGTTCGAGTTCTACCACAGCGTACCGCAGGCGATCCGGCAAATGATCGAACCGATGTGCACAGATGGCAGCCCCTTGCGCCGCATCCCCGGCCTGAAGCAGGCGACCGGCTACGTGCGTCACTCACGGGTGGCGCTGCCGGCCCGGCTGCAGAGCTTCAACCTGCTCATGCAACTCGGTCCGGCACAGGTGCTCAGCGCCGATTTCCTGTCCGGGGTCGATGTGCACGAACCGGCCCGACACATGCAGGCAACCTGGGACGAATGCCAGGCCCGCAGCCTGATCAACCGCATGCTGGCCTACGACTGGCGCTATACGCTCGCCGACAGCGACCTGCCGAAGGTCCGCGGTGCGGTCCAGATGGCCGATATTGCGGTCGCCTACCCGCTGCTCAGTGATCGCCTGACCGACTTCTCGATGACTCTGCCAGCGGACTGGAAGCTCCGGCGCTTCAAGCTGCGCTGGTTCTTCAAGGAAGCGCTGCGCGGCTTCCTGCCGGACGAGATCCTCAGCAAGAAGAAGAAGGGCTTCGGACTACCGTTTGGCGTCTGGACGACCCGTAACCCGGTGCTCCTCGAACTGGCCCGCGATTCGCTCGACACGCTGGCAACGCGGAGGATCGTCCGGCGGGACTTCGTCGACCGTCTGCTCGCCAGCTACCTGCCCGAACACCCCGGCTATTACGGCGAAATGGTGTGGATTCTGACGATGCTGGAGCAATGGCTGCGGCGCCACGCGCAGCGATGAATGCCAGGGGGCCCGCCCCAGGGTCGCTCCGGACGGCGCGCCGGTCGCCGTGCCGTTGACAGCATGCAGCATGCAGCATCGTCGGGCACGTCCGGAACGTCACCCAGGGGATTCCTCAGCCGCGCGCCGTGCAGGCCTGTCTGCTACCGGCGGCGGCGGGCGGCGCCGAGGTAGGAGGCAATGATCGCGGCAGCCTGTGCCTCGAGCCCCGCCGGCCGTCCAGCGGCGAGCCAGAGCAGGAACAGGGCACAGGGAAAGATGAGTGTGCCGGCAACAATCTTCAGCGCCAGTGCCAGAACGACCGATCCAAGCGCAGCCGGGGTGATCAGTGCCAGGACCAGGGACATCAGCAACCCTGCCACGATCGGCCGCCAGATCGCGCCATAGAGCTTGCCGATCCGGATCGAGCAGGCACCCGATACGAAGCGCAGCATCACCGGCAGGACGAGAAGCGATACTCCGAGACGAGCCATGGCAGCACCTTCGATTCCGTTCAGACGTGTGGCGACGAAGACTATGGGCAACAGCAGCGCCAGTTCGATCCAGGTCTGCGCAGCCGACAGGCGGGTGCGGCCAGTTACCCACAAGGGCATCTCCAGAGTCAGGATCAGCGACGAAAAGGCACCGTAGAGCGCCAACCAGCGCATGGCATCAACGGCCGACAGCCACTTGTCACCGAGGACGACCGGTATGAACTCGGGGGCAATCGACATCAGGCCGAAGCCCACCGAGAAGCACAGCACGGCGATCGAGGAGAAACTCAGACAGAAGAGCTTCTCGAGCTCTTCCGGATCCGATGAGACCTTTGCCAGAGTGGGAAACATCGCCCGCCGCAACGGCATGACGAGTTCGGAGCTCGGCATCGTCGCGAGTTCATTGGCAACGTGGTAACCACCCATGACGCTGGTGCCGAGAATGCGACCGACGACGAACTCATCGGTCTTGCGATTGAGAAAGGCGCCGACCCGGGAAATGATCAGCCACTGCGAGAAGCCCCACATCTCGCGCACATGCACGACACTGAGCCGGGGACGATAGGGGTGCATCAGGTAACTGAGAACCAGCGCAACCAGGCTGCTGCTGGTCATGCCGATGACCAGCGCCCAGTAGTTCTCCAGATAGAAGGCAGCGCCAACGACAATCGAGAAGTTCACCAGCTTGGTGTACACGGTGAAGCGAAAGTCCTTGGCGAAATCGAGTTCCTTGCGAAAAGCGACGATGCCGATGTTCTCGAAGCCGTTGATCACCGGACGTAGGGCGATCGCCTGCATGACGGTGGTCGTGCGCGGTTCGCTGAAGAACCACGCAACCAGGGGTGCCAGCAGCAACAGAAGCCCGCCAATCAGCAGGCCCTGGATGATCTGGATCGTCCATGCCGTATCGAAGTGCTGCCGGGTGTTGGCGTCGGGCCGCATCAAGGCCAGGTCGACGCCGGCATAGCCGAGCGTCTCGAGCAGCCCGACGGCGATCAGGGCGATGGCAACGACCCCGAAATCATCCGGCGCGAGCAGACGGGCGAGGATGACGGTGCTGACCAGGCCGATCAGACGCGTCGCCCATCGCGCTCCGATCATCCATGCCGATCCGCGTACGAGGTGGCGGCCAGCCGAATCGCTTGCGTCTTCGTTGGGCATCATGCCTCAGCCAAGAATCTGGCGCAGGATATCGTCAACGCGGTGCGCGATCTCCCGCCCGTAGTTGCGCTTCAGGTACCGGAAAGCCAACAGGTATACCGGAATCGCCCGCCTGAAGGTCGCATAGTCGAGCCCGGATGCGCGGCACGCCTCCTCGGCGAATGCCCAGGGGTAGCCAGCGGGATCAGCGGCCTCCTGCATCCGCCGCACCGATGTCGCGTTCATTCCGGCAACCGACAGGCTGATCAGGCAAATGTCAAAACCGGCAAGGCCCGTAGCACCGTAGTCCTCCCAGTCGAAGACAACCAGACGACCCTTCGAACAGCCCAGATTGTTGAGGACGAAGTCACCATGCTGTGGAATATACGGAATGTCGGCCCAGTCGGACGGGTCGAGCCCGTCCAGGAAGGCCAGAACCTTCGGGCTGAGCCCTGGCGACGTGGCAAGAAAGGCTTTCGTTTCGCTCATGAAAACATCATGGGTACACCCAGCGTTCTCGACCAGGGCGTGGTCACGGGCAGTGGCGAAGAAGCCGATCAGGTCCCGGCCGAGCGTCGTCGCCCCGGGTCGGCCGGCGATGTCCCCGGCGGCGATGCTGCGATGCTCGCAGGCATTGGCGATGAGCATGCTCCAGTCGCCATGACGGACGTGAGCCAGTGGCTCCGGAGCACGCTCCTGGAATCGTTGACGCGCCAGCCGGTCGCTGGCAAACCGGCTAGCGAGGTCGTAGTAGCAACAGACCTGCACGTGATACCAGCGCCCCCCCGGAACACCGATGTCGATCGACATGACGTCGCCCTTGGAGACGGTGATGTTGAACATCAGCCGCGATCCAGCCGCGACCAGACCGGCGCTGCTCAGGGCCTGCTTGACGAAGGTCAGCACGGTTTGTATCCCCAGAAGAACAGCGTTTCTTCCAGGAAGCGGTTGATGCCGAGTTCAGCCACGAGTCTGCGCGTCAGGTATCCGGAACGGCTCAGCGATTCGCGTGTGGATTCGAGTACGTACCGGAAAGCGCGTCGCGAAGCGGCTGCATCGATGGAGGCAATCGTGCTTGGCGCGTCGGCGTCAGGCCAGAGGTTGAAGACCTGCACGTCCTGGAGACCGGCGCGCAGCAGTGCCGCGCGGCAGGAGAAGATGCCGAGCGCTGGCCGCTCGGCAGTCGCCGACGCGGCGCCCTGATGGCGCAAGCGGGACCTGGGACTCGTCCTGTTGAGACCGCAACCAACGACCACGCCACCCGGCCGCGTGATCGCGGCAATCTTCTGCAGCCACTCGCCGGCAACCTGATGTGCCGACCTGTTGCGAAAGACCGCTGCCAGCTCGTCCAGCGTATGGTGCAGGATGACGAGGTCGAAACTGGCCGGCGGGAAGGGAAGTGGCGCATCGTACGACACCTGGCAGTCATGGGTGCCGGCAACGCCGGCCAGTCCCTGCCAGGGCCGAGTGGCCAGCGCACCGAGGCGGCAACTGACCACCAGTTCGGCCGGCCACTGATCGCCAGCGACGCGCCCACGGTCGCTCAGATGGAGTTCGAGGGCCGCACCATTTCCCGGCGGCGTCGGCAACTGATAGAGCGCGCGCAAGCGCGCGATGCCCGAATGGTAAGGCCTCATGGACGCACGGGCGACAGGTTCGGAGAGCCGCAGCAGACGATCATCGACTGAATCCTAGGCGACGCGACGAGCCACCAGGATGGTGTCCGGGGCAATCGGCGCCAGCGCAGCGTGGCCAAACAGTCTTTCGCGCCGGAGAACGCGCTCGTCAACCTTGCGCGTCTGACCCATCATCTTGTGCCGGTACAGCCAGGCGCCAATCGGATGGCATGCGACGAGACGAAAGCCGTGCTCGGCCAGCAACCGCCGCAGGCTGAAGTGACTCAGGTCCATTTCCATCCTGCCGCCGGTCGCGCGATGCAGCAGCGACGCCAGCGACTGCGGATTGCGATGGTTGTTGATGATCAGGTAACCTCCAGGCTTGACCACTTCGGCAAGCGCCTTCAACACCTGCGCGCGCAGCGCGGGCTGAGCATTGCCGAAGAAGCGGAAAGCGGTGGCGAGATCGAAGGTGCCGATCGTCAATCCACCCTGCGTCAGATCAGCCTCGATGAACTGCACGTCGGGGCATCGTTTTCGCGCTTCCAGCAGCATGCTCGGAGAGACATCGACGCCGACAGCCTGCCGCGCATACGGCGCTACCGTGTGGGTGATTCGCGCCGTGCCACAGGCGAAATCGAGGTACCGCGGGACACCGGCCGGAAAGAGTTTCGGTACGATGCTCTGCAGGTGACGTCGCTCCAGATCGCTCATGTAGGCATCGAAAGGATCGGCGGCAAGGTTACCATCATAGTTCCTGCCGCGATGCACGTGGCTCTGACGATAGTCGGTCGGTTCAGAAGATTCGGTATTGTTCATGGTCGATGTCGAGTAGCCCCTGCAGGGGCGGGTTGAGATGGAAACTCGGCCGTCAGATGGCCGATCCGGGAGGAGAGGGCCTCAGCCTGCCGCCATGGTGGCGGCAGGCGCCAATTGCGAGCCAGCCGCTGCGCCGGGCGTCGTCTGGCAGGTCATCGCTGCTCACGGCCAATCGCGCGCATTTCCCTCAGGGCGAACCAGTTCGTGACCGTGTAGACACCGTTCCACGCCAGCGACAGGCTGTCCGCATCACGGTAGATCTCGCGGATGTCGCGCGGCAGGGCGCCGATGCCTCCCGCCCGGAGCCGCGGACCAAGCAACGCGAACTCGTAGCCCCGGCGCCCATAGCGGACCATGCGCCGCCAGTAGGCACCGAGGTCCGAGAGGCGGGCAAAACGGAACGACTCGAAGGTGAAACCCGAGTCCGCGCAGGGCACGATGAGTTCGTCATTCCACGGTCCCGTTGGGTCGAGGTCCCATTTCACCAGCGCCCCAAGCAGACCATCGTCGCCCTCGAGCCGCAGAGGAATGCGCACCTCGGCAGCCTGGCACCTGGCGACGAACGAACCGCGCAGGGCGTAGAGGTTGGCCACCAGCCCACGCTTGCGCAACAGCTCCTCGCGATCGTGGCGCATGCTTCGTCCCGATGCCGGCGGGGCGCCGACTGCCCGCGCCACGGGAGCACCCCGCAGCACCTTCTCCATTGCCGAAAACGAGCCGGGGACCGCTCGCGCATCGCCATCCATGAAGAAATAGATCTCCTGACCGGGGCATTCCTGCGCCACGGTTTCGTGGACAAACACGTTCCACGCATTGCACTTGTCGCCGAGTGCGATCGAGACCAGGTGAACGTGCCCGTTCGCTGTCCCATACTCGCGAACGATGTCTTCGGTACCATCGCTGCAGCCATTCGCCATCACGTAGACTTCAAACGGCGCGCCCGGGTCGGCGCCGAAAATACTGTCGAGACACGCGCGGATGTGCCGCTCTTCGTTGTGAGCCAGGACCATCACGGGCCAGACGGCCGCTGGTCTCGTCCCGGGTTCCGTTGCCCCTCTCTCGCTTGCATCATTCATCATCGTCCTTCCTGACACCCAGTTGGTTGCTCACCGCAGGATGCGGCATCCAGCCGCATCCTGCCAAATACGAGAAAGGTGCCGACGAGCCCGGCAGCCAGGGTAACGAATCCGGCACCGCTCATTGACCCTGTCGCGCATGGTCGAACATGTTTCTCATCATCCTGACACCGAAGCGCAAGCGCGTGCGATCCCAGGGGGTGAAGCGGGGCAACTGCAGGCGGTCGCTGTCGGCGTCGGCGACACCCCAGGCAGTCGTCACCGCCGCATCGAAGTCGAGTGCCCGGATGCTCTCGACGTCCTCAGCCCGGTAGTCCACCGTCGGCTTGCCGTTCGGGTAGGCGAAGAGGCCCACCCTCTCCTGCAACAGGCCTTCGAGGTATTGCTTGCTGTGCAGAACCTCCTTGCGCGCCGCATCAGCATCGACTCGGGCGAGAATCGGATGCGTCACCGTATGGGCTCCGATCAGCATGCCGGCACGCCGCATCGCCCTGACGTCCTCCGAGCGCATCATCAGGTCGTCGGGCAGACGGCAACCGGCAACCCGGGCGACGTAATCGGCTGCCTCGCTGCGCTGCTCTGGCGGCCGGTACTTGAGACCACTGACGATACTGTCGATCGCTCGGCGAATGGCGTCGATCGAAGTCAGCTCGTGCGCTCCAAGGCCGATCGCCGAAAGGTCGAGCCTGGCTTTGCCACAGTGTCGAACGGAATGGATGATCGTGTCGTTCCACATTCGCCCGCCGTCGAGATAACCGGTGGCGATGAAGAAGGTCGCCGGCACACCCAGCCTTCGCAGGATCGGCAGTGCGACGGCGAAGTTGTCCGCATAACCGTCGTCGAAAGTGACGGCCGCCGCCCGCGCCGGCAGCGACCGCTGTGCGAGCCGCGTCACCGCCTCGTCAAGCGGCAGGATGTTGAACCAGTTCCTGAGCCATCGCAGCCGCTGCTCGAAGTCGCGGGCGTCAAGGTCCCAATCGACGACTGGATCGCGCTGCGCCAGAACGCGGTGGAAGATCACGATCGACAGCAGCCCCTTGCGACCTTCGGGCGACAGCATGCCGGCGATGGTCCTGAGTATCATGGCAGTACTCGCTGTCCGGGCGACGGCGGCGCAGACGCCACCTGTGCAGGACCGGCCGAGCCGAACGCACCGGTGGTGTCTGTCTTCCAGTGACCAGCGACCACCCATCGGTTGGTAACGACGAGGATGACGAGAATGTTGTACGGCAGGTCGAAGTAAGCGAGTTGCAGGAACGCCCCACCTACGAGATAACCGACCAGCGATACCTGGCACATGCCCGCCAGGTGAAAGACCCAGCGCAGTTCCGGCTGCACCCTGCTGACCTTGCGAAGCTTCGCCGACTCACGAAAGGTCAGCCACCAAAGGGCAACGAACAGCAGCAGACCGATGTAGCCATGCTCGCCAAGGACCGAGAAATAGATGCTGTGGGCAACGTGGACGCTGCGTGCTCCGGGCGCCCCCCAGATTGCCAGGTTCTCGATGTTGTAGATCGAGAACCCGCCGCCGGTCAGGCGGTCTGCAGCCAGATTCGCGCAGAAGGTCCAGGTTCGGATTCGTCCCATTGCCGAACCGTCGTCCTCGTAGGCAGTGATCGTGCTCATCCTTTGTTCCCACGACTCCGGCATGAAGACCAACAGCCCAAATGCGGCGATGGCAATCGTCAGCCCACCCAGCAGCTTCTTCTCGGAACGATACCACAACACCATGGCCATGGCGGCGATCGCCAGGAACCCTCCTCTCGACTGCGACCCCAGCGCCGAAAGAGCACACAACAGCATCAGCAGCAGCAGGCCATGGCGCACCAGCGGACGGGTGGCAACCGAGCGCAGGTAGTTGAGAAGCGGGATCACCATGATGACGGCCACCGCGAGATGGTTGTTGTCGGCGATGAAGGTTCCCGCCGGACCCCATACCCTGCCCCCACCGCCGCTGAGAACGGTGAACAGCCCACCCTTGAAACCGTAGAATCCGATCGACAGCGCGTTCACCCAGATGAACAATTCAATGTGCCGGCGTTCATGCAAAGCCATCAGGGCGATCGCCGTCACCACCTGTATCTTGAGAACCTTCTCGAGCTGGTTCCAGGAGTCCGACGGATTGAGTGCGAACGCCGTCGTGATGCACATCCAGAGGACGAACAGCAACAACACGATGACTGGCGGCGACCAGGGCATGCGCAGCTTGTCGCGGGAAAGGAATAGCGACAGGAGGATGACCCCCGCAGCGGTTGCCGCGAAGGGTGCATCATACGCAAAACCGAAAGTCAGGCGGTGCGGGTTCATGAGGCTCAGCCAAGTCCACAACAGGACACCAATCCAGGTGTGGCGCAAGGCGAACGGCAGGACGGCGAGAAAGATGCCGACGAGCAACAGGTCACGCATCAGCCGCGCCCCGAGCGCTGCCAAGCGCCTTGACCTGGCTGACCACGTAGCGGAACTTTCCGGACGACTCGGCGGCGATCTCTGCCACTTGCTCGACGCGGACTTCCACTGCCTCGCCCAGCCGCGCCTTGAAATCGCGCACGATGCGCTCCTCCGCCGCACGGTCGAAGGCCGGTCCGGCAACGATCCTGACGATCGTCAGATCGAGCGACATCTGCTCGATCCGGAAACGCTCGACCCCGGGCAGGTCCCGGACCGTGTAGATCAGCGCCAGCCCATGCATCACGGTACCGTCGCGTGCGACAACGAAGTCGGTCGTCCGCCCCTGCACCTCCTCGAGTACCGGCAGACCGCGGCCGCAGGCACAGGGCGTGCGCCCGAGAATGCCGACGTCGCCGGTCCGGTAACGGACAAAGGGAAAATCGCCGGTCGCCATGTGCGTGACGACGATCTCACCGGCTTCACCGGGCGCAACGGGCTGTCCGTCGGGGCGCAGCGTCTCGACGATGATGTCCTCGGCACTGATGTGCAGACTGCCGTGCGGGCACTGGTGGGCAATGAAACCGGCATCGCGGGCGCCGTAGCCGTTGGCCACCGGACAACCAAAGACCTCGCTGATCAGCCGTCGTTGCTCATCGTAGAGCTTCTCGGAGGTGACGAACGCAACCCGGATCCCGAGACCGCTCATGTCCCGCCGCTGCCCCTGCGCGTGGCGCGCGATCAGGGAGAGGCTCGATGGATAGCCAAACAACATTGCCGGGCGGCAGGCGACGATGGTCGCCACGAATCGATCGAGATTTGCCTCAGACATCTCGAAGGCCGGCAGGAGCGTGCTGCGCAGCAGGGCGTCGCGCAGGCGGCGAACCCGATCCTGGGCACCGAGTTCGATCGGGCTGCCCCAGACGACCAGTTCGCGGTCGCCAATGTCAACCCCCCACCAGCGCGTGGCGCGCCACTTGGCGGCGACGTCGTGGCTCTTGCGCTCCTTGCCCATGAAGAAGATCAGCGGCTCGCCCGACGAGCCACCGGTGTTGTAGCGCGTCAGCGGGCCGTGGCCCGCCGCCTGCAGACGCTCCAGATTCGCCCTGATCTCGGGCTTGCCGAGCAGGGGCAGCGCCTGCAGGGCGTCGGTTGAACGCACGGCGGTGGCATCGAAGCCGACAGCCCGAAACAGGTCGCGATAGTAGGGCACATCGCGACCGATCCGCTGCAGGAACTCGCGCAGACGCCGGCCCTGCTGCTCGCCGAGTTGCTCGGCCGACCACCACTGGCTTGCCTCCAGCCGCCTGCGCAGGGCAACTGAATCGTGCCCCTTGAGGCGCTCATGCAGAGGAAAAAGGAGACCCGAACAAAGCGAGGTGTACAGGCTCATCATGCAACGCTCCCAGCGGCCACCCGGCGGTAGGCGGCGAGCCACCGTGCACGCACCTGCGGCCAGGCATAGTGTGCCGCCTGCTCCAGTCCGGCCTGCCGCAGGGCGGCGGCCAGTTCGACACGCTGCAGCACACGCAGCGCCGCATCGGCCATCGCCTGCGCATCACCGACCGGAACCAGCAAGCCGGAAACCCCGTGCTCGACGAGATCCGGGATGCCACCGGCGTCGGTACTGACGACCGGAACGCCGCTGGCAAAGGCCTCGAGGATCGAGATCGGCATGTTGTCGACGGTACTCGGGTTGAGCAGGCAATCGGCAGCCGCATAGATCGCCGGCATGGCTGCGTTGGCAATGCGGCCGGCAAAGCGAACGCTGTCCTGCAGGCCAAGTTCGCTGACGAGCGCCTGCAGACGCTCGAGCTCGGGACCGCTGCCCGCCACCGTCAGCTGCGCCTGCGGGAAGACGCTGCGGATGTGGGCGAAGGCCCGCAGCGCCGTCGGGATGTCGTAGATCGCCTCCAGATTGCGTGTCACCACCAGATGGGGCGCGCCGGCGAAGGATCGTCGCGGAACCGGCGCGAAGCGGGACAGATCGATGATGTTGGGGACGACCTCGGCCGTCAGCCCGTACTTGCCGAAGACCCGCTGCAGGAAGACCGAGGGGGTGACGCGCAACGACCCCTCGGCCAGCAGGTGCAGCACGTGCCTCGGGGCACGGGCAAGGAAGCTGTCGGCATTGCCACCGCGGTAGTTGATGATCACCGGCGTGCCGCGCCAGCGGGCCACGAGGATCGCAGGGGCAGCGAAGAGATGCCAGGCCCAGCCGGAGTTGGCGAGGACATGCACCACCGCGGCGCGGCCAATGGCCTGCCACAGATGCAGCAGATAGGGAAGCAGGCGAAAGCCGGCGCGCACCACCGGCAGGCTGCCGATCCAGTGCGGTTGATAGGGCGGGTTGGTGCGCACCAGTTCCACGCTCACGCCGTCAGCGCGCAGCAGGCGCACCAACTGTTCGCACTGGTTGGCCATGCCGCCCGCTGGCGGCGGCAGCGGGCCAACGACGCAGACCGCTGGCCAGTGCTCGCCGCCGACGAACACCTGCTTGCCTGCGCTCGCCATTCTCAGTTCCCGCCCCCGGTCCCGAACACCCGCCGCCCCGCTACCAGCAGAGTCCTTCGACCACGGCGCTGATCGCCTGGTTGTCGGGCAAGCCAACGAGATCGAGAACAATCTGGTCCGGACGACTCCACATCTCCAGGCTGTCGGCAACTTCCTGTCCGGCAAGGCCGAGCACCAGGATTTCGGACTCGCTGATCACCTCGCTGATCTCCGAGCGCATCATGTCGCCGATGTGCGGCAGATGCCTTTCGATGAAGCTGCGGTTGGCGCCGAGCAGGCGCGCCAGATGTACCTCGGGATCGTAAATGGCCAACTGCATTCCCTTGCCGATCAGCTGTTCTGCGAGCGTCACCAGCGGGCTCTCGCGCAGGTCGTCAGTGCCGGTCTTGAACGACAGGCCGATGAAGCCGATCTTCCGCCTGCCGAGAGCCAGCAGCTTGCGCAGGGCGAGGTCGAGGTGATTGCGGTTCGACTGCATGATCCCTGCGAGCATCGGGATCTCGACATCGTGCATCTTCGCCAGATAGGTGGTCGCCCGCAGATCCTTGGGCAGGCATGAACCGCCGAAGGCGAAACCGGGCCGCAAATAGGCCGTCGAGATGTTGAGCTGCGTGTCCTGGCAGACCAGGTTCATGACCTCGAACGGGTCGACGCCGAGCGCATCGCACAGGCGGGCTGTCTCGTTGGCGAAGGTGATCTTGAGCGCATGAAAATTGTTGCAGCAGTACTTCATCATCTCCGCCGAGCGGACCGAGGTCTCGATGAAACGGCATGGCAGCTTGCCGAAGAGCTCGCGCAGGCGGCCGATTGGATAAGGGTGGTTGGCACCGACGACGGTGAACGGTGGCTTGTCATAGTCGCGGATCGACGATCCTTCGCGCAGGAACTCCGGCTGGAAGCAAAGGAAGAAGCCTTCACCATCCTTCTTGCCCGACTTCGCCTCGACGATCGGACGCAGCACTTCTTCGACGGTCCCCGGGACGAGCGTCGAACGGAAGACCACGATATGCGGCGTGCTCTTGCCGGCGATGGCGGCGCCCATCTCCTCCGCCAGCCGCAGAATCGCTCCCTGGTCCTGGCTGCCATTTGCCGCCGAAGGCGTCCCGACACAGACCAGCGAAAGCTCGCTGTCGAGCACTGCACGCTGCGCATCCGTCGTCACCGAGACGCGGCCGCTACTCGCCGCAAGCGCCATCAGATCGACCATGCCTTCCTCGACCACCGGCGTCTTGCCGGCGACGATCAGATCAAGCTTGCTGGCATCGATGTCAACTCCGATCACCTCGTGGCCGTCGCGCGAGAGACACGCGAGCGATACCGCGCCGACGTAACCGAGACCGAAGATGCTGATTTTCATGCGCTTTTTCCTTTGCTGTGCGAAAAGTCCGTGCGGCAGCGCTCGATGATCCGGTCGAGCCGTGCCATCGAATGCGACCAAGCGTGGTTGCTGAGCATCCGCTGCCGCCCGGCGACGGCCAGTCTCTGCCTTTCGACCGGGTTTTGCAGCACCCCCAGAATTGCCTCAGAATATTCCTCTGCCGTATCGGCAACAAGGAAATGCGTCACGGGCTCGGCATCGACGCCGCCGGCGGCGACGCGGCTGGTGACCACCGGCACCCCCATGGCCATCGCCTCGAGAATCTTGTTCTGCGTGCCGCGAGCGATGTTCAGCGGTGCGACCATCAGCGCCGACTGACGGACGAACGGACGCACGTCGGGCACCGAACCAGTGACGGTAACGCCGGGCAAGTCGCTCAGGCGGCGCATTTCCGGCGACGGGTCGGCACCGATGATCAACAGCTTGAGCTGTGGACGACGCAGCCGGAGGAGCGGCCAGATCTGCGCGCAGAAGCGCGCCATGCACTCCTGGTTCGGATAGTAGTCCATGCGCCCGATGAAGCTCAGCGTGTCGGGATCGTAGGCTTCCGCTGACGGCGAAAAGAAGTCGGCGTCGACACCGTTGGGAAACCAGTCCGTCGCCACGCCCGTGCGATAGTCTTCGAGAGTCTGCCATTCGGCGCGCGTCGTCGCCGTGCACAGATCGAAAAGCCTCGCCAGACGCTTCTCGGCGGCAAGCACCTTGTTGCCTTCGAGACGATAGCCGAGCGACAGCGGAAAGGGCTTGTAGTTGGCATACTCGAGCCACTTCTGCGAGTCCATGTCGCCGAAGTCGAGTATCTTCGGCACCCCACGCACGCGCTCGACGTATTGCGCGACCGACGAGCAGTGGACGAAAATCAGGTCCCAGGTCTCCGTCTGCAGCAGGCGGTCCACCTGCCGCTGCAGTGACGGCGAATGGAAATAACCCATCGACGAGGGCGTCGTCAGCGGCAGACGCCCAACCATGCGCAGCGTCTGCAGTGGCTCGGAGACCAGGCCGATCTCGAAGCGTTCGCAGTGCGCTGCAATCCCCTGCCCCTCCGCGGCTTCCGCCGCCGAGCGGGCGAGCGAACAGACGGTGACCCGGTGTCCGCTGGCCGAGAGATGGCGAATCATGTTGAACGGACGAATCTTTCCTCCACGCTTCGGAGGAAAGGGAAAGCGGTGACAGATGTAGAGAATGTTCATCGCACGTAGCTCTTGAGTTCTTCCGCCACATCAGCCGGGTCACGCCGGTCGAGGTAGATGCGGCTCCACACCTCAAGGTTCAGCAGCGCCAGCAGGACGTCGGTGCCATCGATCCGGTTGGCATCGTGGTCGGCGATCAGGCGTGCCACCAGCGAAGAATGAAACAGGCCACGTGCCTCGACCACAGCCGGGGCCAGCAGACGGCGCAGAAGTGGCGCCAGCTCACGCTTCAGCCAGGCGCCCATAGGCGTTCCGAAACCGCGTTTCTGGCGATTGAGGATGTCGTCGGGCAGCAGGTCGGCGAGCGCCAGTTTCAGCAGGCTCTTCAGCCGTCCGTCGCGCAGTTTGACAGCAGACGGGATAGCTGCCGCCAGTTCAACGAGTTGGTGATCCAGCAACGGCACCCGGCACTCGAGCGAAACCGCCATGCTCATCTTGTCGGTCAGCAGCAGCAGGTCATCCGGCAACTGCGTTTCCGCATCGACAGCGAACATGCGGTTCAGCTCATCGTCGTTGCCGGCCGCGGCGAAGGCCCGGGTCAGCGGATCCGAGGCCTGGCCCCGTGGCTCGATCAGCAGCGCGGCGACGGCCTGCCGGTCCAGCACCTGCAGGTAGCTGCGATAGCGCTCGTCGGCACTCATCTCGGCCGAGGCGATGAAACCCTTCGCCAGGCGCAGTCGGTTGAGGAGGCCGACGTGCCTGTCGGCCGGCAGGCGTGCAGCCGCCAGACGTGCCAGGCGGCGCAGCCACGCCGGCAGGTTGCGATAGCGCTTGGCATAGTGACCGCCGAGGTAGCGCCGGTAACCGCCGAACAACTCGTCGCCGCCGACCCCGGACAGGATCACCTTGACATCCTCGCGCGCGAACTCGGAGACGAGGAAGGTGGTGATGAAGGCGGTATCGGACAATGGCTCGTCCATGTGCCAGAGCAGCTTGGGCAGCAGCGCAACCACGTCCGGGCGGACGAGGATCTCGCGGTGTTCGGTGGCAAAGAGATCGGCCACCCGGCGCGCATAGGGGAGCTCGTTGTAGAGCGCCTCGGCTTCGCCACCGGCAAAACCGATGGCGTAGGTCCGGATCGGCTGCTCCGAATGGCGCGCCATCAGGCCGACGACGGCACTCGAATCGACGCCCCCCGACAGGAAGGCGCCGATCGGCACATCGCTGACCATCTGCATCCGCACCGACTCGTCGAGCTGCACGCGCACGCGGTCGCACCATTCGCTTTCCGATACGCCCTGCGTGCAGCGGTCGGGCAGACGCCAGTAGCGCCACTCGCGCACCTGACCCGCCTCGACCGCCAGCAGTGTCGCCGGCGGCAGCTTGCGAATGCCCTTGAAGATGCAGCCGGGAGCGGCAACGTAACCGAGGTGCAGGTAGTCGGCCAGCACGTCGCGATCGAGTTCGGCGCTGATCCCGGGCAACGCGAGCAAGGCCTTGGCTTCGCTGGCAAAGGCGAGTCGCTGCCAGTCGTGCAGAACATACAGGGGCTTGACGCCGAGTCGGTCACGGCCGATCAGCAAGCGGCGCCGGCGCGCGTCCCAAAGTGCGAAGTCGAACATCCCGTTGAGCCGCTGGATGAACTCGTCACCCTCGGCGTCGTACAGGTGAATCAACACTTCGCAGTCGGAGCCGGTCTTGAAGCGGTAGCCCTTCTCCTGCAACTCGCGACGCAGCTCGCGGTAGTTGTAGATCTCGCCGTTGCATACCAGCCACAAGCTCCCGTCGGCGTTCGACAGCGGCTGATGGCCACCGGCAAGGTCGATGATCGACAGGCGACGCATGGCGATACCGCAGGGGCCATCGAGATGGCTGCCCTCGTCGTCGGGACCACGATGCCGGGTGCGATCACCCATGGCCGAGAGAATTCCGGGCTCGACGCTCAACCCGTCAAAACGATAGATGCCGTGAATGCCGCACACGATGGAACCTCGCGCTCAGATGGATGGGCTGCGGTCGCAGCGGGCCAGAGCCCGCCGGTAGACCTCGCGGTAGCGTGCAACGCTGGTCGCCCAGGTCCGCTCGACCTCGACAAAGCGCCGCGCCCGCTGGCGGATTTCCGGCCACCGCTGGCGCCTTGCCAGCAGCTCGTCGATGGCTGCGGCCAGTGCATCGGCATCGCCGGCACGAAAGAGGAAGCCGGTCTCGCCATGCCGGATCAACTCGCGGTGGCCGCCGACGTCGGATGCGACCAGCATCCGTCCCTGCGCCATCGCCTCAAGCGGCTTCAGCGGGGTGACCAGTTCGGTCAGCCGGATTGGCAGACGCGGGTAGGCCAAGACGTCGATCAGCTCATAGTAACGTTGCACTTCCGCGTGCGGCACCCGACCGGTGAAAATCACCTGCTGCGCGATGCCCGCCGCCGCTGCCTGCGCTTTGAGGCTGTTTTCCTGCGGCCCGCCACCAACCAACAGCACGCGCAATTGCGGATGGCGGGGCAGCAGCAGCCGGGCCGCTGCGAGCAGCAGATCGAGTCCTTCATAGCCGTAGAACGAACCCGCGAAACCGATGACCGTCGCGCCGTCGAGTCCGAGCGACCGCCGCAACCCGGAATCCGGTTCTGCGTCAAGGCGGAACAGCTCGACATCGACCGCGTTCGGAATCACCGTGATGCGCTCCGGCGGGATGCCGCGGGCGGCGATATCTCCGTGCAGTCCCTGACAAATCGTCGTCACCTCATCAGCGTGATGCAGTGCGAAACTCTCGAGTGCCCGCGACGCGCGGTAGCGCAGGCTGCCGGCACGCGTCGTCCCGTGATCGACCGCCGCATCCTCCCACGAGGCGCGCATCTCGTAGATCACCGGCAACCGCTGGCGGCGCCCGACCCAGAGGCTCGGCAAGGCGTTGAGCACGGGCGAATGCGCGTGGATCAGGTCCGGCGCGGTGGACCGCACCACCTGCTGCAGGCGTGCTGCAGTCAGCCGCATCTGCTGCAGCAGACCGCAGCGTGGCGCGCTCGGCGTACGATGAAACAGCCAGCCATCGACCTCCTCGCACAGGGCATCTCCGGCGCCCTGCTTTGGCGTCGTCAGATGCACCGTCTGCCAGCCGAGAGCGCGCTGCTCGCGGAGGATGGCCAGCGTGCGAAAACTGTAGCCACTGTGCAGCGGCAACGAGTGGTCGAGGACGTGCAGGATACGCAGGCTCATCGCGATCCGTCGTCCGCGACGGCCACCGCAGCCTGCTCGGCAGGCGGGTCCATGACGTTACGCAGAAACGCCTCGAACATGAGTATCGTCCACAGCGGCGAACTGTAATCTCTCGCCCCCGACTGATGCGCGTCGATCAGATGCTGCAGGTAGGCGGTATTGAACCAGCCGGTAGCCGCCAGGCGGGGTCCGAGCACGGCCTGCTGTACGCGCTCCCGCAGCGGGCCGCGGAACCAGCGCGCGAGCGGCACGGCGAAACCCATCTTGGGACGGTACAGGATATCGTGCGGCAGGCGCGACTTCATCGCTTCCTTCAGCAGGTACTTCCCCTCCTGACCGTGTACCTTGAACGAAGACGGCAGGGTCGCCATCCACTCGACCAGTTCGTGATCCATCAGCGGCTCACGGACCTCGAGCGAATGCGCCATGCTGGCACGATCCACCTTGGTGTTGATGTCTCCCACTAGGTAGGTCTTGAGGTCGAGGTACTGGATCAGAGCCAGGGGATCCTCGGTACCGGAACGCTGTGCGTGCCGGCGAAAGACCTCCTGCGCGTTGTAACCGCCGGCCTCGCGGCGGAAACGATCGGTAAACAGCTCGCGGCGCATCGGATCGCGCAGGATCGACATCGCATGAAAATAGCCGCCAACGGTCGTTCTTGCCATGCCCTCGAAACTGGTTTTGGCGCGAAACATGCGAGGCGCCCAGTCGGCCTTCGGGTAAGCTCGTCCGAGCAGGCCGAAAAGCGGCCGCCGCACCCCGTACGGCAGCACCGCGCGCAGGCGCTCTTCCATCAGGTGCAGGCGATAACGGCGATAGCCGCCGAAAGTCTCGTCGCCGCCATCGCCGGAAAGTGCCACGGTCACATGCTTGCGCGCGAGCTGACAGACGCGATAGGTCGGAATCGCCGAACTGTCGGCGTACGGCTCATCGTACAGCCGGGCCAGCGCATCGATCAGATCGAAGTCGTCGCTGGCAACGAGGTCACAGTGATGATTGGTCCGGTAGCGGTCGGCAACCGTCTGTGCGAAGGCGGCTTCGTTGAAGGCAGGATCATCGAAAGCAATCGAGCAGGTGTTCACTGGCGCCGATGAAAGTCCGGCCATCAGGGCAACGACGGCGCTCGAATCGACCCCCCCGGAGAGAAAGGCACCAAGCGGCACTTCGGCGATCATGCGCAGGCGAATCGACTCGCCGAGCCTCGCGTCGAGCTGCACACAGGCATCGGCCAGCGAGATCCGGTTGTCGAGACTGAAGCGGACGTCCCAGTACTCCTTTGGCTCGGCCAGCGGCATTCCCCGCCGCAGCGTCAGGGTATGCGCCGGGGGCAGCTTCCTCGCCTGGCGGAAGATCGTTCGCGGCTCGGCGACGTAACCAAGCGCGAAGTACTCCTCCACCGCCAGCGGATCAATGTCGCGCACCAGGCCGCCGTGTGCCAGCAGGGACTTCAGTTCGGAGCCGAAGAGGAAGGTCCCGTCGGGCAGGAGGGCGTAGTACAGCGGCTTGACGGCCAACCGGTCGCGCGCCAGGAAGAGCGTCTGGCGGTTGCGATCCCAGAGCGCGAAGGCGAACATGCCGCGGAAACGGCGCACGCAGTCCTCGCCCCACGACTCCCAGGCATGCACGATGACCTCGGTATCGCTGCGCGTATGGAAGCGGTGACCAAGCGCCAGAAGTTCCGGGATCAACTCCTGGTAGTTGTAGATCTCGCCGTTGAACACCACACAGACGCTCTGGTCCTCGTTGTAGAGCGGCTGCTGCCCGGTGGACAGGTCGATGATCGACAGCCGCCGGTGACCGAAACCGAGCCCGGGTTCGATGTGCAGGCCACCCTCATCCGGGCCGCGATGGTGCTGCGATTCGTTCATCCGGGCAAGCACCGCACGGTCAACTTCGCGCTGGCTGCGGGTATCGAAAATTCCGGTAATGCCACACATATCTCTTGTCTATCTTCCCTTGGTCATTAAAGAGCCGCCCGCCGGCAACTCGCCACCAGCGACGGCAGTGGTCGACAGCGTCGCCTCAGCCGCCGTCAGCCCGCCCGGCACCGCAGTTCGACTGCCGGCTGACGAGCGTCGCCGGCACCGGCCGGTGCCGATCACAGAACTCCTCGTAGACCGCCTGGTAGTTCGCCAGCATCGTCGCCAGACTGAAGCGGGCGAGCGCGATCTCGCGCGCCGCACTACCATGCCGCTGGCGCCGATGCGGATCGACCAGATACTGTCGCAACAGGTCGCTCAGTCCGGCAACGTCTCGCGGTTGAAAAAGGCGCCCGCTGATCTCATCGGCTACCAGTTCGACGTTGCCGCCAGTAGCCGTCGCAAGCAACGGCAGACCCGTGGCCATGGCTTCCAGAAGCGTGTTCGAGATCCCCTCGGCAAGAGACGGCAGAACGAAGACGTCGAAAGCCTGCAGCAGCTCGCGGACATTACTGACCGCACCCGGGAACCAGATCAGCGACGAAACGCCCAGTTCGGCAGCCAGTCTGCGCAGTGATTCGCCTGACGGCCCATCACCGACGATCACCAGCCGCGCACGCGACGCATGCTCATCACCATCCTTGGCGAGGCGAGCAAAAGCCCGCAGCAGTGTGGCCTGGTCCTTGACCGGCTGCAGCCGTCCCACAGTGCCGATAAGGACGCAACCGGGGCCGGCAAAGCCCGCCGGCAGCGACTGCCAGCGCTCGGCATGGGTGGCAGGGGCGTAGCGAACGGCATCGACTCCGTTGATGATCTGGGTGACCCGGCCCGGCGAAATCCCGACACGCTCGACAAGGTAGTTCCTGAGCTCGGCCGAAACCGTGATGTAGCGGTCGACCAGCGGCGAGTGCAGACGGCGCAGCAGCGCCGGCTTCACCCGTCGCCCGGCGAGGTCATCGACATCCCAGCCGTGCTCGCCATGAATGCAATGGGGCACACCGGCCAGCCGGGCCGGCAGGAGTGCATCGAGCCCCGACTGGTTGCGCGAGTGAACGATCGTCGGCTGCAACTGGCGACACAGGCGGAACAGGCCCTGCCGGAGTCGCCAGACGCCGACGCGCGAGCGATGCAGCGCAATCACCGGCGTGTCGGAACGTGTCAGGCGCAGGCGAAAATCGGAAAAATCCTCGACGCATGCAACAGCGTGACGAAAGCGGTTCTCTGGGAGATGGTTGATCAGGTTGACCAGGCCGTTCTCCATACCGCCGGTAACCAGGTGATGGATCACGTGCAGGACCAGGGGGCGTGTCTCGTTCTTCATGTCAGCCCCACGCACTGCAACAGGAACGACTGATCGGAGAACTCCCAGTTGATCCCCCGGCGAACAACGTTGAACGGGTCGACGCGGCCCTGGTTGCTGCCGCCGTAGGCCGAAAGACAGCCGGCGTAACCTGCCCGCCTGACCAGCTCGAGACGGTCCGCCGTCATGTGCTGCCGGCCACCATACGGATAGGCAAAGATGCAGTCCTGGACGGCCAGTTCGCGGCGCAGGTCGGACAACGACTGACACAACTCGTCCCAGACGACGTCGGCCGGCTCGCTGGCGCAGTCGATATGACTGACGGTGTGCGACCCGATGCTGAATCCCGCCGCCTGCATCCGCCGTAGATGCTCCCACTGCATCATGGGAATCGGCGGATTGCCACGCCGGATGTCGTGCGCAAAACGGCGGGTGCTGTTGACAATTCCGGTGGCAACGAAGAAGGCGGCAGGCACCTGATGCCGCAGCAAACTCGGCACTGCGTTGACATAGTTGTCCAGATAGCCATCGTCGAAGGTGACGCAGACCAGTGGCTTCGACGATCGCGGAATCGTCCGGCAAGCGAGGACTTCGTCGAGGGAAAGCACGCAACAGTGCTGTCGCAGCAAGGACATCTGCCGCTCGAACTGCTCGATGCCGACGCTGAGGTTGTCGCGCACGGAATCGGTCACCCGATGATAGAGCAGAACGGTGATCCTCGGCGCCAGGACGGCATGCGCGCCAAGCTGCCAGCTGCGGCGGGCGGCAACACTGAGAGCGGCCTTGGCCAGGCATTCAGTAACCGAATGCCGGCTGACCTCCGTTGCACTCAACTTGCGCTGCAGCGCCGCCATTTGCGCCAGTGTCGGCTTGCGATAGGTCCTGCCGCCCGCAGGCTGGGGGATTGCAGGGCGGCGTCCAGCGACGATCTCGCCGACGACGTCGCGCATCAGCTCGACTCCGATCTCATCGAGACGCAACTGCAGCCCGCGCAGGCTCGAATGCTTCTCGCGCTCGACCACCGCCTCTGCCGCCACCTCGCCGGTATCGAGCTGATCGTCAACCCAATGGACGGTACAACCAACGGTCGTCTCGTCGTTCCACAGTTCCCAGAACGCGGGCGGCATGCCGCGGTAGTCGGGAACCTTGCCCTTGTGCAGGTTGACGGTACCCGCAGCCGGGACGGCAAAGAGCGCGCGCCGCAGGATCGGGGCAGCCAGTGACAGGCCGACATGAGGCGCGAAGTCGCTGAGTGCGGCGAGCGCCTCGCTGCCGTGGATGTCGGCCACCTGCAGCACGCGCACATTCGGTTGCGCGGCCAGCGCCGTCGCGGAGAACTCGTAGCCCGGTGCGTCCGGCGTCGGCGGGCCGCCGGCAGCCGGACGCAGCCGCTGCCAGAGGTCTGCCATCTGATAGGGAAGCCAGCGCCAGCCGTTGCGCCGCAGGTTGCGCCACTGGCTGCGCAGGAGCTGGCGCGCGCTCTTCTTTGGCGAGTGGACGAGCACCAGCCAGGACAGACCGGCAAGCGAGCGATCGATCTCGACGATACCCTTGCGTACCGAGTAGGCGAGGTTGCCCGTAAACACGACCAAGCGTCTCTGATTGTCCATTGCCCCAGTCGATATCCCCAATGATGCTGCCGCGGCGCATGGCCCGGAACCTGCGCCATGGCCGACGCCGCAGCGAGGTCCGGCGACCCGGCGACCACTGCCGGACGACAACACCACCGCGTTGCCGGCCCCTGACAACCATGCCCGGGCAAGCGCTCATCCCCTGCAGGCCGCTAGCCGATCACGTGGATCGTCGTCGCCAGCCAACCCGGCAATGATCCCTCCCGGCGCCGCGGCGCGCCGTGTCATTGTTCACGCTTGGCGGTAGCGGGAAGCGCGCGCTGCCTGTGTTCAGCGCTCACCCGCGGTCTGCCGCAATGCGCTCTCGATGGCTGCGCCGGCGGCTGTGGCAAAATCGGCAAGTGCCGCGTCAGCTTCGCCCGGCCGGCCCTGCTGTGCAAAGAGGAGAATCACTGCGGAATCATCCCCCTGGCCGCTGAGGCGCGACAACGCAGTGTAGCCCTTGGCGACTGCCTCGCTGGACGTCCAGCGACCGTTGATCCAGTACCACTGCCAGACCAGCAGCCGCGTGCTTTCGAGACCGCGCAGCTCGGCGGTACGGATCCGGAGCGGCTGCTGGTTGAACGACATCTCCTTGGCGCCGCCTGCCACCCTCGCCCATACCGGATCTTCACTCGCCACCAGGACGTTGGTCGAGCTGACCAGCTTGCGCTGCTGGTCCTGGTGGCGATAGTAGGCGACGAACAGCCCGACGCGCTGGCCGTCCTTGAGGAATACGGCCTGTCTGCGCGCATCGTCCCCAGCAAACCTCGGCTGCCAGTCGTATGGACTGCCGGCGTCGCTTGGCTGCCAACCGGCAATCTGGCCGAGAGGCGCCAGGCCCTTCACCTCGCGAGCCGCGGCATGATCGAGTTGCCAAAGCGCCAACGGCCAGAAGCCAGCTACCAGGACGGTCGCCACAGCTGCCGCCAGCAGCGCAGCCGGTGATGCGCGCGAGCCGGTCGCAGGCACCACGGCCGTTGCCTGCTGTGGCAGCACCTCGTCCTCACGCCAGCGGGCGCCAACCCAGAACATCGCCAGAATGACGATGCCGAAGAATACCCAGCCATACACCAGGTGGTCGACGCCGACCGCCAGCTTGTTGCCGGACAGGTGCCCCAGCATGACGATCATGTAGGCGCGCCCCCAGTTGGCAAGCACCGGCACGATGATCGAGACGAGGACGAACAGCAATCGCCGCCAGAGCGTGCGATACGTGAGATAGGCGTACAGTGTTCCGACCGTGATCGAGGCAATGAGGTAGCGGACTCCACTGCAGGCCTCGACAACCGCCCAATTGCCGCTCGGAATCACCAAGTGCTGTCCCTCCCGGTACACCGGAATGCCGCTGAGCCGCAAGCCGGCGACGGTCGCGTCAGCAGTCCACTCCATCAGCTTGGGCTGGGTGAAATCGCCAAAAGGGACGGCAAAGAAGAGGAACAGCAGTGGAAACGCGAGCAGGCGCGTGACCTGCCAGCCGACCACCGCCGGTACGGCAAGGACCAGCATCGTCACCAGCGCAAACTGCGAGAGTGCGTTGACTGCTGCCACCTGGCCCAGCAACCAGGCAGAACCGGCGCCGCCCAACAGCACAACGGCGAGGTAGCTGGCGCGCGGGCTCAGCGCGCTGAGCCCGGCACGGAGACGCCAGGCCAGCCACAGGGCGATCGGTGGCACGATCATCCCGTGCGCATAGGTGTCGGAGCGCCACCAGATGCTCGCCATGTCCAGCGCCGTCTCACTGAAGAGCGCCAGGATGATCAGCACCACGACCGCCAGGACAGGCCCTGCCGTCCTCCAGCCAGAGTCGGTCGCGGCAGCGGCGGAACTTGTTTCGCGGGGAATCATTCGAGACTTTCAGCAGGCATGGATGGCAGAGAGGAAATGACCACCTGGGACGAGGAGCAGTAGCGGAACACGCCCGGGCTCGCTCAGCCGAGACTGCGAACGACGAATGGCCCGAGCCAATTGGCCAGACCAAGCGGCATTCGCTGCCAGGTATTGATCAGCAAACGGTACTTGGCGTTCGCCGGGTTGTTCTGCGGCACCGTTTCGCGCCGATAAAGGCAGTACTCATAGAACAGCGGCTCAGGCTCGAATCCCCAGTTCTTCTTGAAGGAGTAGGAACCGGTATCCCGCTTGCTCCGCCCGTAGTCGAAAACCTTCAGGCCGCGCTCGCACGAGCGGCGCAACAATTCCCAGTACTTGAAGTCGTTGGCCGCCAGCTCACGGGCCGACAGCTCGTCGCCGGCGTAGTAGGGCAGGACCTCATCGCGGAAGTAGAAGCTCAGGACACTGCTCAATGGACGTCCCGTTTCGTCGACCACGGTCATGATGTCGCAGCTGCCGGCGAAAACCTGCAGCAGCTGGTCGAAATAGCGCCGCGACAGGGCTGGCGTGCCATGGCGATGGACATTGTCGGCGTAGAGCGCAAAGAAGCGCCGGCTGTCGGAATCGATCTCGCTGCGCAGACCGTTCTTGATTCCCTTGCGTACCATCGCGCGCTGCTTGCGCGGGATCGCAAGCATGTTGGCTTCCGGTTCAGCGGCAATCGCCCGCCGAAATCTGACGTACAGGTCCTGCTGCGGCCACTCCGGATGACGCTGGCGGAGATTGCGCAGTTCCAGATGGTCGACCCCGAGGCGCCGGGCGATCGCTTGCGCCTCGTCTTCGAGAAGATCAGCCGCCTGCGGGGTGCTGGCAGCGACACCGCCGTAGACGGCAAAGGGCAGCGACACCAATGCGTTGCCGAAGAGCAGGCTCTTCACCTGTGCCAGCGGCAGGACTCCCTCGAGTTGCCCGGCACGCTCGGCATAAAGGAAGTGCGTCCGATGGCGGAATACCTCGCTGACGATTCGCTGCCAGCCGGCTCGATGAAAGAACGTCGCCTGCGGACACTGGTGGACAAACGCCTCCCAGCGCGCGACGGCTGCCGCATCGCCGACCTGCAGGCTTCTGACCACGAGCGGAGCTGTCGCGGCGGCGACCCGTGAGACTTCCTCGCTGCTCGTCCTCATCCGCGTGCTCCACTCCCACTGGTGCCGAGAAACACCTCGTCCATGCGACCCCAGCGGAAATCCGCCAGCAATCGCCGCAGACGTCCCTCGGTGCGGTGCAGGTTCACGTAGTGGCGAAAGCGTGTCTTGGCACTGATGCCCGGGATTCGCGGCTGCCCGGCGTCGATTTCCCAGGGATGGAAGTAAAAGATCACCGGCTGCCGATCGCGCTCGTTGACCTGCCGCAATAGCCAGCGCGACAGCGCGTACGGCAGCAACCGGAAGTAGCCGCCTCCGCTGGCTGGCCAGTTGCGATCCAGGAAGCGCGCGGTAGTCACCGGCAGTTCGAGCAGACCATCGCACACGCGATGCGCGAAACGCGGCGCGTCCGGCATGCCGTAGTGGTCGTGGCGGATCGGATAGATGCTGGAACTGTACTGATGGCCTGCCTCGGCCAGGCAATCGAAGGCCCACAGGTTGCCTGCTCCGATCGAGAAGCTCGGCGCCCGATAGCCTCTGACCTGCTGACCGGAGATGTCCTCGAGGAGCAACTTGGCACGGCGGATGTCGGCGGAAAACTCGGTCTTGCTGAGATCGCTGGCTCGCTGGTGACCGAAGCCGTGACTGGCGACTTCATGCCCGCCATCGGCGATGCGCCGGACGAGCTGCGGATAGCGCTCGGCGATCCAGCCGAGGGTGAAGAAAGTCGCCCGGACCCGCCGTTCGTCGAGCATCAGCAGAATCCGCTCGACGTTGCGTTCGACCCGGCAGGAGCGCTGCGGCCACTCGTCCCGCGGAATGTACGGCGCCAGTGCCGATACCTGGAAATAGTCCTCGACATCGATCGTCAGGGCGTTGGTGATCGGCTCGCCAGGCATCTCGCGCACCACGCCGCCTAGGACGAAGCCTGCGCATGCCGCGCAAGCAGCCACGCGGCGAGGTCGCCAGCGATTCGCTCCGCCGCCCGGCCGTCCCAGAACTCGGGAATCCGCCCGGTCTTTCCGGCGCCCGCGAGGATCTCGTCGACGCCGCGGCGGATGGCTGCAGGGTTGCTGCCCACAAGCGTATTGGTTCCCTGGTCGACGGTGATCGGTCGCTCGGTGTTTTCGCGTATCGTCAGGCAGGGCACACCTAGCGCAGTGCTTTCCTCCTGCAGACCACCGGAATCCGAGAGAACGAGCCGTGCCCCCTGCAGCAGGCCGAGCATCTCGAGATAACCCTGTGGCGGCAGGAGAACGATGCGCGAGCTGCGCAACAGGTCCTGCAGACCGAAGCGCTCCATGTTGGCACGCGTCCGCGGGTGCATGGCGAAGATCAGTGGCAGCTTCTCCGAAACCTCGCGCAGTACGCTCAACAGCGGTCGCAGCGACTCCGGCCGATCGACGTTGGACGGCCGATGCAGCGTCACGACCGCGTAACCCTGTTCGCCATCGACGACCTGTGGAGCGACACCGGCCAGTTCCAGCGTCCTCGTCGCAGCCGGCGCCAACTCACTGTTTGCCAGCAGGGAATCGATCATGACGTTGCCGACGAAACAGATGCGCTCGGCGGCGACCCCTTCACGCGCCAGATTCGCGTGTGCACCTCGCTCGGTGGTGTAGAGCCGATCGGCAATCTGGTCGGTCAGAAGACGGTTGATCTCTTCCGGCATGCGGCGATCGTGACTGCGCAGGCCGGCCTCGACGTGCACCACCGGCACATCCTTCTTGGCGCACACGAGGGCACATGCAAGCGTCGAATTGACGTCACCGACGACCAGCACGCAGGCCGGCCGCTGTGCGTCGAGCACCGGTTCGAAGCGACGCATGACCTCCGCCGTCTGCACCGCGTGCGTTCCGGAACCGACTTCGAGGTTGATGTCGGGGTGCGGCAGTCGCAAATCGTCGAACAGGCGATCGTTCATCTCGCGGTCGTAATGCTGGCCGGTATGAACGAGCAACGCCGGCAGCGGCGGCCGATGGGCAGCGAAGGCGCGCAGGATGGGTGCCATCTTCATGAAGTTCGGCCGCGCACCAACGACGCAGATTACCGACCCCAGCCCTGCTGGCCATGTTTCATCGACCAAGATCATGTCCTTTCACTGTTTGACCCGGACCGCATCGACCAGCTGCTGCAGCAGCGAAAGGATCGCTGCGTTGTTCCGCTCAAGGCGGAACATGCTGCGCTCAATGCGAATCAGCCGCTGCTCCGATTGGCCGCTCTTCAGGTCGGCGATGACGCGTGCAGCCTGATCTGCGGTGCTGCCGTCCAGCGCGACGCGCGACAGGTCGATGTCGAGAATGCCGCTGTCGGTCAGTTGCGGATGCGCCGCCGATTGCGCAGCGTCGACGCCGCCGGCCACTGCAGCCGGTGCAGTCGCCTGCGTCTCCTCACGCAGTTCTCGCGCCACTTCCTCGACATCGCTGCGCGTAAACTCGCTCTTGCCATTGAGGAAACCGGCCAGCAGCAGGCGGTCGCAGTGGGCATTGATGCGCCGCGGAACGCCACCGCTGGCTTCGAAAAGGGCTTCGAAGGCGCCGGCGTCGAAGCGTGGCGACCCCTTCGAGCCGGCGCACTTCAGACGATGCTCGATGTAGGCCTGAGTCTCATCCTGGTCCATTGGACCGATGTGGCAGGCAGCGATCACGCGCTGCCGCAGCTGCTGCATCTGCGGACTCTGCATGATCCTGCGAAACTCCGGCTGGCCGATGAGGAAGCTCTGCAGCAGGGCCTGCGTACCGAACTGAAAGTTCGACAGCATGCGCAGTTCCTCAACCGCACGCGGCGTCAGGTTCTGCGCCTCATCGACGATCAGCAGGCAGCGCTTGCCCTGCCGAGTGACATCGACGAGAAACGCCTCGAGGGCCAGCAGAGTCTCCGACTTGCCCAGGTTCCTGCCACCGACACCAAAAGCAGCGGCCACCATGCGCAAGGTGTCCTCGGCGTCGAGCTGCGTGCTCACCAGCTGGGCGGCAACCACCTTCTCGGCGTCAAGCTCATTCAGCAGGCCACGAACGATCGTCGTCTTGCCCGCGCCGACCTCACCGGTGACGACGATGAACCCCTCGTTCTGATTGAGACCATACTCGAGATAGGCCATCGCGCGCCGATGCTGCTTGCTGGCGAAATAGAAAGAAGGGTCCGGGTTGAGCTGGAACGGCTTGCTGCTCAAGCCATAGAAGGATTCGTACATGCAGGCCAATCAGAAGCTGTGTGACAGCGAGGCAGTCAGGGCGCTCTCGGTATAGTCTGCGTTGACGCCGCCATCAGAAATCACGTGTCTCGCCCCGACGTTTGCATTCGTCTTGGGTCCGAGCGAAGTGGTGAACAGGAGGTAAGCCCCTTGGGTTTTCGAGTCCACAGAACCGCTTCCTTTCGCCAGGCTGCGCTGCTGGTTGAGCGACAGCGACAGCGACGACAGCCCGGTGAGCTGATGACCCCAGATGACCCCGAAGCCGCGCTGTGTCACTTCGTTGGCCAGTGAGTAGTCGTCGGTCAGGCCACTGACCACGCCCAGCGGTTGCTGCTGGCTCTCGCTCGCATTGAAGGTCAGCGTGTTGCGCACACCCAGGAGCGCATAGGAAATCTGTTGCAACGTCTGCAGACTTGGCCGATTGGTCAGGTAGCCGTTGACTACCGAGCCGTCGGTCGGGACACCCCTGCCCTGCAGGATCTGGTTGACCTGTGCCCTGATCGCGTCCGGAGCAAGACCGGGATTGTTCGCCGCGACGATCCCGTAGAAAGCGTCGAAGTTGCTCCCCTGGCCGGTATTCGTGACCCCGGCCGGCTGATAGGAAACATCCCGGCTGGCGGTATAGGAAAACGCCGACAGCGGCATGCGATGACTGAAGGCAACGTTGTACCCGTCGCCGAAGAAGCGCCGTGTCACCCGTCCGTCGAGCTTTGTCCGTGGGCTTGGCGTCCACAGCAGACCGAAACCGGAATCGTTGTTGGTCTCGTCCTGCAGGCTGACGAGGTTCGTCCTTTCTCGTCCGAAGATCGCCGAAACCTGCAGCTCGGGATTGAAACGGTACGACAGCGTCAGACCGTAGCGTGTGTCCTCACGGTCACGCCCGACATCGTAGTTGGCGCTGTTGCTGCTGTAGTCGATCGCCCAGTTGAGCGCGCTCCAGCGAGTATTGCCGTTGATTCGCCCGAGCCACTGACTCATGGTCGTGTTGGACACCGCCGACGAGTCTGGATTGGTTCCGCTGACCGTGTAACGCAGCGTGTAGTCTGCGGACGACAGCAGACGGCCGCGGATGTACGGGGAAAGTGAGTAGTAGAAGGTCTGGGTGCGGTTCTCGTTGATGTTGACGTTGGACGGGGCGACCGCGCCAAAAGCGGAGATGTACTGTTGCGAGATCGTCGCGTTGGCGTCGAGGAACAGCCAGTCTTCAACGGCCTCGAGCGTCCCGCTGGCAAGCAAGGCCTGCTGCAGGTTGTTCTCTGAAGACTCGCGCGCATAGATGTTCTGCGAAATCGAGTAGTTCAGACGCAGGCTCGCGCGCGCGCCCCTGCCATCGACCGAGATACCGGGCGTGATCGAGGTCACCAGATCACTGGTACGGTTGGTCGATGTCAGGTACAGGTTGTTGGTCAGCGTCTCGCCGATCGCGAGGTTCGGCGTGATGACCCAGTTCTCCGCGTGCGCCGGCGGCGCCAGCGCGACCAATGCCCACGCCAGCGGCAGGCATGTGAGTCGCTGCCGCTGGCCGCGACTCCGGCTTCTTGCACGGGGCAAGCGACCGCCTGGCGCTGCCGGCGAAAGCGGCGCGCCTCCGGCAGCGCATGCAGCCGTCTCAAGCACCTTCTGAACCGTAACCATAGCCATACCCGTAGCCGTAACCGTAGCCATATCCGTCCTGTGAAACTGTCCGCGCCTGATTGAGCAACATCAGCTTCACCGGGCACGCATCGATTGTCATCAGAGCATGTTTGACGTCGCTACGGGCGGTGCCTTCGGCCTTCACCACCAGGACCACCTGGCCCATGTGGCCAGCCAGGACCCGCGACTCGGTAGTCATCAGAAGCGGCGGCGAATCGAAAATGATGATCCGATCCGGATAGCGACTGGCCATTTCGTCGAGCATCTGCACCATGGCCGCACTGGCCAGGAGCTCGGTTGCGCGCGCGTGCTGGGTACCGCTTGGCAGAATGCTCAGCTTCTCGACGTTGGTGCGCAGGAGTACCTGTGAGAGTTCCACCGACTGATCGGTCAGCACATCGAGCAGGCCACGCGCCGGTGGCACTCCCAGCATCTTCAGCACCGACGGTTTGGGAACGTCGGCGTCGACCAGCATGACGGTATTGTCGAGCTCCATGGCGATGCTGATTGCCAGATTGATCGCCGTGAAACTCTTCCCCTCACCCGATAGCGCGCTGGTGACCATGATCAGATTGCCGCGCTTCACCGGAGCAACCCCCTTGCCCATCGCATTGGCGATCAGCGGCCTCTTGATGACACGGAACTGGTCAGCCAGTTGCGAACGGGGGGCGTCGGGACTCATCAGGCCGCGTGCCGCGAGCGCCTGCAGATCGATTTCGACACGGCGCGACACAGCCGCAGCGGGCGCCGTCGCGGCAGCAGGGACAGCGGCAGACGCAGCGGCGCTGGCTGTTGTCGGCGCAGCGGCCGCACGAGCGGTGACGGTGGTGGCGGACGGCGAGGCCGGCGGCGACACGGCATCGCTCGGCCCTCGATTGTCGGCACTCGCTTCCGCCGACGCCGAATCACCGTCCGCTGCCGAGCCATGTACGTGAACGCCTGCCTTGCGCAGTTGCTCCAGACGTTTGGCCGCTTGTTCAATGAGGCTCATCGGTTTTCCTCAGGCAGTACGGACGGAAATGAGAAACAGGGCGAGAAGGCCGGCGCCATAGGCACCAATCAGCGTCAGGCAGGCTGCCGCAAAGCGCAGCATGTCCTTCCTCTCGCGCTGCTTCCGTGAGTCATCAAGCAGCAGCGTCACGGTCCCGAGCAACGGCATGCCACTTGCCTCGCGCAACGACCGCGCATCGAAGAAGACCGGGCGCAACTGGCTTGCGGCAAAGGTGGCGGCGATTCCGGCGCCCAGTGCCAGCAGCAAGGTCAATGGCAGGAAGAGGGTCCGGTTCGGAGCCACCGGCTTCGGCGAAGCGCGCGGTGGATCAATCAGGCGGAAATCGACGCCGGCAGCACGTTCCATCTCGCTGCCCATGCTGGCAGACTCCCTTCTCTGCACCAGCTGTTCGTAGTTCTTCTTGTTGATCTCGTAGTCGCGATTGAGCTGTGCGAACTCGGCTTCGATCTGCGGCATCATCTTCGCGGACTCGGCCAAGCGATTGTAGCGGGCCTGGTACTCGGCGACGCGCGTACGCAGGGCGGCGACATTCGCATCGGCCTCGGAGAGAGTCAGCTTCAGTTGCTGCTGCGCCGGATTGCCGCTCAGTGACGCCGCTGGATTGGTCGCTGCAGCCTTGCGGCGGGCAGCGACCTCCACCCGCTTCTGGTCCTCGAGTTCCTTGACCAGACGGCGGGTGCTGACGACATCGGGATGCTGCTCGGTGTAACGCTGCAGCAGCCCATCGAGGTTCTTCTGCAGGGCGTCGATGCGCGCGTCCAGCTCCGGGACGGAGATACCGGCAATCGATTCCTGCGAGGGATCCGGCAGCAGCGAAGGCTCATCGCCAACAATGTGCCGCTTGAGCGTATCGCGCGACTGCTCGGCCTCGCGCAGCGAGAGCTTGCTCTGCTCGAGCAGTGCGCCGGCGGCGCTCATGCGCGCGAAGTAGTCCTTGCCCTCGGCACTCTGGGTCGCCATGTTGCGCATCTTGAACTCCTTCAGGCGCGCCTCTGCCTCTTCAAGCTTCTTCTCGTACTGCGTGATCTCCTTGTCAAGAAACTTGCGTGCCGACTCGGTGTCCTTGCGCGCATCGCCGAGATTCGATTCGACGAAGATCGACACCAGCGACTGCACGACCCGCTTCGCGCTGTCCGGGTTGGTGTCGCGATAGGTGATCGTGTAAATGTTGTCACGCGAAGTATTGTTGATCTTCAGCGACGCCATCAATCCTTCGATGAGACTTTCACGTTCCGACCTCGACTGGACCTTCAGGTCAAGATCAGCCATTCTGATCAGCTTCTCGACGTTGGGTCGGGTGATCAGGGTCCGGCTCAGCATCATCACCTGCTGGTCGATGTTGGGCTGAGTCACGAGACCGGACATCAGCGGCCGCAGGATCGACTGTGTGTCGACATAGACACGGGCCGACGCCTCATACTTGTCCGGGATGGCAATCACCGCCACGACGCTGGCGATCCCCACGATCCAGGCGACAATGATCCCCAGCCAGCGGCGCTGCCACATCCCGCGCAGGACGGTCATTGCCTGTCGAAGCAGTTCATCCATCGGATTCAGACTTTATCAGTTAGCGGTTGCGACGCTCGCCACCCAGGAGAGCGCCAGGGAGCAGGGCTGAACCAGGAGCCGGCGAGTGCCGGCGGATCAGAACCAGCTCTGCGGAATGATCAGCACGTCACCGGGTTTCATGTCGACGTTCGCCGAGACATCCCCGCGCCGGATCAAGTCGGTCAGGCGCACGCCGTACTGCTGGCTCGCTCCCTCAGGATTCGCCCGCAGGACCGTTGCACGGTTGCCGTCGGCAAAGTCGGTCAGGCCGCCAACGGCGATCATCACGTCAAGCAGCGTCATGTTCTGGCGATAGGGCAGTGCCTGCGGCTTGGCGGCCTCGCCGATGACCCTGATCTGTTCGGCTTGGGTTCCGACAAAACCGGTGACGATGACGGTGACGATCGGATCACGAATGAAGGTGCCAAGCGCTTTTTCCATGTCGCGCGCCAGCGCGGTCGGCGTTTTGCCCATCGCCTGCATGTCCTCGATCAACGGACCGGCAATCAGACCATCGGGACGCACGGGCACCGACATCGAGAGTTCTGGATTGCGCCAGACCACGATATTGACGTTGTCACCAGGACCAATGATGTAGCGATAGTCGGACGAGGCGGCCGACACCGGCGCCGGCGGGAAGGACGACGCGCAACCTGCCACCACGGCAGCGGCGACACCGGCGACGAGCCAACGAAGGACAACGCCGATTACAGCATTCAGGCGCTTTAGCATGGTTTTCTCCTTTTCAAATCCCCAGCTTGGAAACGGTCTACCGCGAATCACTCATGCCCGGGCCGGCAGGCTCCCCATGGAGCGCGCCACAGTATAGTGGAATTGGGCCGGAGGGCAAAAAGGCGCAGCATCCGCGCGGATGCTGCTCCGCTCGCCATCGCACGACCCCGGCCTGCTCGCCGCAGATGCCGCGAAGCTCCTTCCACACACTGCAAACCCACCTGCGACCCTGCTGGCCGAACACTGCCCAAGGGCTTGGCAACGGTCGAAGGATACCGGCTGCAGGACGTCGCACAAGGGAAATAACGCACACTGCGCGCCATTTCTTTGGCGACGGCGGCGAAAACAACAGACTATACGATAACATACTCATATAAGTGCTCAACCAGAGGGCAACCGGAGCGCGCTGACGGCGCGGCGACCGTTGACCCCGAGGATCCCGCCGCAGCACCCCATTGGCAGCCGATGAAGATCGCCTCCTGGAACGTGAACTCGCTGAAGATCCGCTTGCCCCAACTCCTTGCGTGGCTGGGAAGCGAACGCCCCGACGTCGTCTGTCTGCAGGAAACGAAGCTCGAGAACCACAGCTTCCCGAAGCTGGAACTTGAGGCCTGCGGCTATCAGGCCGTTTTTGCCGGGCAGAAGACATATAACGGCGTCGCTCTGCTGACGCGCGAAAGTCCGTCGGATGTGGTGGTGGGCAATCCTCTCCTGTGCGATGAGCAGATGCGCCTGTTGACCGCCATGGTCAGCGGCATCTGTGTCGTCTGCGCATACGTCCCGAACGGTCAGTCGATCGGCAGCGACAAGTACGGGTACAAGCTCGCCTGGCTGGACGCCCTTAGGCGCTGGATCAGCGAACGCCTGAGCAGCAATCCGGACCTGATCCTCGCCGGCGACTTCAATATTGCGCCCGAAGACCGCGACGTCCACGATCCGGTCGCCTGGGCCGGGCAGATCCTCTGCTCGGACGCCGAGCGTGCGGCCTATCGGGCCCTGCTCGACCTTGGTCTGCACGACAGCTTTCGGCTGTTCGCGCAGACCGAGAGGAGCTTTTCATGGTGGGACTACCGCATGCTCGGGTTTCAGAAGAACCATGGTCTGCGCATCGACCACATTCTTCTCTCCTCGCCGCTGGCTGCTCGCTGCACCGCCGCCGGCATCAGGCGCGAGATGCGCAAGCTGGAACGTCCGTCGGACCACGCGCCGGTGACCGCGGAGCTGACGGATTGAGGTACACGGAAACGGAGTTGCAGCAATCGCTGCTGGTACTGTATCCGGTGCTGCGATCCTTGCCGCCGGCACAACTGGTCGCACTCTGCCAGGCGGCAACCCTTCTCGAGTTGCCCGCCAGCAGCGAGTTGTTTGCCGAAAGACAGGCGTGCAAGGGATTTCCCCTGATCCTCCGCGGCACGATCAAGGTCGTGAAGAGCTCGCGCGGGGGACGCGAGATGGTGCTCTACCGGGTCCCGCCCGGCGATTCGTGCATCATCACCTCGAGCTGCCTGCTCGCCGGCAGCGCCTACTCCGCGCGCGGCATCGCCGAGACGCCACTCTCGCTACTGCTTCTGCCGATCTTTCTGTTCGACGAGTTGCTCGCCGGCAGCCGCCCCTTCCGGGACTTCGTCTTTCAGCTGTTTGCTGAGCGCATCGCCGAGTTGATGCAACTCGTCGAGGAAGTCGCCTTCCACCGCCTCGACCAGCGGCTCGCCAAACTGTTGCTTGCCCGTGGCGACACACTCCATTGCACCCATCAGGCGCTGGCCGAAGAGCTCGGCAGCGTGCGCGAGATTGTCAGCCGCCTGCTCAAGGGCTTTGCCGACGAGGGCTTCGTGTCGCTCGCGCGCGAGCAGATCATCGTGATCGACCAGACAGGCCTCAGGCAGCTGGCCGACGCCGGTCGCTGAAGCCGTCGATTCCACCCCGGGTAGTCAGAGCAACCGGTCAAATCGTGCCTGGGCGCAGCGAAATCCGCAACCAGCACACGCCAGCGCCTTCTGTGACCACGGTTACATACGCGGTCGGGGTCCACTGCCTATCCTGCACCCATCGTCAACAACCCCTAACGGAGTTCATCATGAAAACCAACGTCGGTGGAATCGACAAGCTGCTGCGTATCGTCGTCGGTATCGTCCTCATCGCCATGGCTGCCCTGGGCATCATCGGCGCCTGGGGCTGGATCGGTGTCGTACCCCTGCTGACGGGCCTCTTCGGCGTCTGCCCGGCCTACTCGCTCCTCGGCATGAATACCTGCCCGATCAGGAAGACGTCCTGAAGCGGCTTCCCCGGTGGCAAGGCCATGAGGCGCGCCACCGACCGCAGCGGCGCCCGGGAACGCTGGGCAGCCGCCGGCGAGGCCTAAGGTTGCAGGGAATTCGCCAGGCGAACGAAGTCGGCAACCGACAGCTCTTGGGCGCGGCAGCTCGATGCCAGACCAAGAGCCGCCAGTTGCGACTCCTCGACCAGACCATCGAGGCTGTTGCGCAGCATCTTTCGCCGCTGCGCGAAAGCGGCTGCAACCAGTGCAGCAAAAAGCCCCTCGTCTCTCGCCGTCAGCTGTTCCGGCGGCCTCGGAAGCAGGCGAACCACGGTCGATTCGACGCGCGGCGCCGGGTCGAAGGCCTCCGGCGGCACATGGCGCAGCGCCTCCATGCAGAAGCGATACTGCAACATGACCGAGAGGCGTCCGAAGGCGCTGCTTCCCGGAGCGGCAACCATGCGCTCGACAACTTCCCTCTGCAACATGAAGTGCATGTCGCAGATCAACCCGGCGAAGCTCGCCAAGTGGAACAGAAGGGGCGTCGAAATGTTGTACGGCAAGTTGCCCACAATCCGCAGGCATCCGCGAGCAGCGCTGGCCAAGTCGGCGAAGTCGAAGAGCAGGGCATCGCCAGCGTGTATCGTCAGGCTGCCGGCCGGGTACCGCCGTTGCAGGTGGGCGATGATGTCGCGATCGATCTCGACTACATGCAGGTGGTCCAGCCGCTGCAACAGGGGTGCGGTGAGGGCACCCAGACCGGGGCCAATCTCGACGACCCGGTCACCACGCTGCACCGCCAGGAACCCGACAATGTCGTCAATGACCTGCGGATCAACCAGAAAATGCTGACCAAAGCGCTTGCGCGCACGATGCGGCCGCATCCGAGCAGCGGTCGCGGTCAGCGCCGCGACATCTCGATTGCCTGTTCGATGGCCTCGAACAGGCTGCCCGGATCCGCCTCGCCACTCCCCGCCAGGTCGAGCGCCGTACCATGATCGACCGAAGTACGAATCACCGGCAACCCCAGCGTCACATTGATGCCGTGACCAAAACTTGCGTACTTGAGGACCGGCAAGCCCTGGTCATGGTACATCGCCAGGACGCAGTCGCCCCGCTCGAGCACGGGCTGCGAAAAAAGCGTGTCCGCCGGCAACGGCCCGAGCAGGGTCATTCCTTCCTCGCGGCGCAGTCGCTCGAGTACCGGGATCATGACATCGATCTCCTCACGCCCCAGGTAACCCCCTTCGCCCGCGTGCGGATTGAGTCCGGCGACGAGAATGCGCGGCCGGCTGATGCCGTACTTGCGGCCCATCTCCCGGTGCAGGATGCGCAGCGTCTCCGCGAGGGCGACAGCGGTCACGGCAGCCGGCACATCACTGAGCGACAGGTGCGTCGTCAGCAGCGCCACCCGTAGCCCGCCACCGGCGAGCATCATCACCACTCGCGGCGTCGCTGTCCGTTCGGCAAGGTACTCGGTGTGACCCGTGAAGTGGATGCCTGCCTCGTTGATCACGCCCTTGTGCACGGGTGCCGTGACCATCGCAGCAAACTCGCCGGATTGGCAACCGGCAAGCGCGCGGTCGAGCAAGGCGAGGACCTGCCGCGCATTGGCTGGGTCGAGGCGGCCAGCACACGCCGCCACCGCCAGCGGCAGATGCAACACGTCCAGCGTATCGGCGCGCGGCGGCAGCGAAGCGTCCCAGTCGCGCAGGCTGACCGGCAACCGGAGCATCGCGGCACGCTCGGCCAGCAGGAAGCGATCGGCAAGGACGACGATGCGTGCCGCAAACGGCGCTTGGCGCGCACGATCGGGCAAGCGCAGACAGATGTCGGGTCCAATGCCCGCGGGTTCGCCAACGGTAACGGCGATCACTGGCAGAGGATACATGGTCTAGCCCTCCTCAAGCCGGATTTCGACATAGGCGCGGTCACGCGCCTGCCGTAGCCAGTCCTGATAGGCCTCGTCACGCTTGCGTTCACGCAGGATCTGACGCGCGGCCGCCCTTTGCCGCTCGCTCGACACATCCTGCACCCGCCGCTCGAGCACCTCGATCAGATGGTAGCCGAATGGCGACTGTACCGGCTGGCTGAGTTCGCCCGGTGCGAGTTGATTCATTGCCCGCTCGAATTCGGGCACCGTGTCACCCGGATAGATCCAGCCGAGATCGCCGCCCTTTGACGCCGATCCATCCTGCGAGAAGAGCTTCGCCAGTTCGGCAAAACTCTCGCCGTGGCTGATCCGCTGCCGCAGGCCCTCGAGCTTGTGGCGTGCCTCGGGTTCGGACACGATCTCGTTCACCTTGATCAGGATGTGGCGGGCGTGCGTCTGCTCGACTGCCGGTTGCACACCGCTACCGCGCTTGTCCAGCAGCTTGACCAAGTGAAAGCCATTTGAACTGCGCAGGATTGGTGACACCTCGCCAACCTTGAGGCTGGCGCCCGCCTCGGCGAAGATCCCGGGCAGGCGATCGAGCGGTCGCCAGCCAAGGTCACCTCCCTTCATGCCGTCGGGAGCGTCCGAATAGCTCGCTGCCAGCTGGGCGAAGTCATCGCCCTTGCGCAGTCGATCGAGCACCTGTTCCGCCTTGGCACGCAATTTCTGAATCTGCTCGGGGCTCGCCGATTCGGGGGCGCGCAGCAGGATGTGCGCCAGGCGATATTCCTCCGCAGCGCTTCCTTGCGTCGATACGCCCGACAGGTAGTTGTCGATCTCGCCGTCGGAAATGAAGATCTTGCTGTCGACTTCGCGCTCGCGGACCCGGGAAATGGTCATCTCGGCGCGGATTTCCTCGCGAAAACTGGCATAGGCGATTCCGTCCTTCTCGAGCGCCGCGCGGAACTGGACGAGCGACATCTTGTTGCCGCTGGCAATGCGCTGCAGCGCCTGCTCGAGCTGCGCGTCGTCGACACGCATGCCCATGTCGCGTGCCAGCTGCAACTGCACCTTGTCGACCACCAGCCGTTCGAGCACCTGCCTCTCGAGCACCTCGCTCGGTGGCGGCTGCATCCCCTGGCGCTTCAACTGCGCCAGAGCTGACTCGAGACGAGCCCGCAGGTCGTGCCGGGTAATCACCTCGTCATTGACCACGGCCACCACCCGGTCAACGGGCACCGGCTGACTGGCCGTCCGCTGCTGCGCCGCCGTGGCGCCAACGAGACAGCAGGCGAACAGCATGCAGCGCAGGAAAAACGCGATCATTGGCTTCACCATTGAGCGAGACTCTGGTCACGGCTCGCTACCCCTCCGGCGTAGCCAGGGATGCGACGTTGCAGAAGATTCTGGGTGCCCGAACCAACACTCGACAGGCCGCTCAGTTCCAGCTGAACGAAGAACTGCGTCGTCGAATCGGCTTGTGCCGTCTGCAAGCGGTGTGCCACAGTGCGCACGGCCCAGCAACCGGCGTTGTACTCCAGGCCGCCGATGATCTCGATCGGCGTATTCTGCAGGAAGGAGTAGTTGTAGCGACCGACCGCCTGCCAGCGACCGGTGATCGGCCATTGCCCGGAAACATCGACCTGCTTGATGGGCACCGAAGCATCGGTATTGAAGACGTAGCTCGCGTTGAGGGCCTTGCCCGGCGATGGATGGTAACGAGCGCCGACGGCGTAGCGCTCGAACGTCGAGTCGCTCGGGTCATACTGCAGCGCCGCGTCCACATACAGCCTTGGCCAGACCTGGCCACTGAAGGCTGCCAGGAAATCCGACGACCCCCACTTGCGCATGGTGGTACCCGGCAGCGTCACCTTGTCGTCGGAAAAGTAGATGAGCTGGCCAATCATCGCCCGCATGATCTCCGCCCCGTTCGCCGGGTCGATCAGGCGTGAACTCAGCGCAGCCGTCAGCTGATTGGCGTTGTTGATGCGATCCCAACCGGAAAACTGGTTGTCAGCAAAGATCTGGGCGAAGTTGAAGTCCGCCAGCGCGGTGTCGAAGATCGGTATGTCGTCCTGGTTCTTGTAGGGGATATTGAGGTAGAACAGACGCGGCTCGAGCGTCTGCGTATACTCGCGGTCAAACCAGACGCTCGATCGTTCGAACGTCATTCCGGAGTCGACGCTGAAGATCGGCAAGGTGCGGCTGATCGATTCCGGACGCAGGAAGCCGCCGGTGGGATACGACAGGTCGTAGTGCGTGATGTTCACGCCGACCCGCGGCGTCACATACCAGCCAGGCGTCACGAAAGGCACCGAGATCTGCGGCTGCAGGACAAGCCGCTGCCCCTCGACGAGCGCCTTCTCGGGATGGACAAAGGAGGTGTACTGCCCGTAGAAGGAACTGTCGGTGAAGAACAGGTCGGGCTGCCGGGCATTGACGGTAACCTGCGGCAGCAGACGATACGGCTTGGTAACCGGATTCTTCGGGTCCGGTTCCAGGGTCTGGAAGGACTGGACAGTGGCCGTCGCCGTCCACCAGCCGCCGCCGCCGTAGGTGAGAGTCCCCTGCTGCAGGAGTTGTGTCTGCGATGTCTGGGTTATGCGGCTCGACAGATCGGTGTAATAGTCGTTGTCCGACACCCGGTTATAGTTCACCGTCCCGCTGAAGCCTGTCGCTGTCGTCTGCGTGTGCTGCAGGGCGACCCCCCAGCGATCCCGGTCTGCCAGCCGGTCATTCGGGAGATACTCGAACAGGGCATCGCCCCGGTAGATGCCGCCAAACGCCTCGTTGAGGTAGCGGAACTGGCTACCGAGTTGAACGCCGCGCTTGCTCATCACCCGTGGATAGAAAGTGGCGTCCATGTTCGGTGCGATGTTCCAATAGTAGGGCACCACCACTTCGATGCCACTGCTGTTGCTCGAGCCATAGGTCGGCGTCAGGACACCCGACTTCCGCTCGTCGTTCAGCGGGAACGACAGCCACGGTGAGTGCAGGATCGGCACGTCGAAGAAGCGCAGCGTGGCGTCGCTGCCCGTCCCCACCTCGTTGTCGTAGTCGAGCCTGAGATCGGCGACGGTGAAATACCAGTCTTCGCTGCCCGGCTTGCAGGTGGTGAAGGTCGCGGCGGTCAGGTGATACTGGTTCTCACCTTCAAGATCGATGCGCTCGGCCTCGCCACGCGCCTCGGTCAACGCATTGGCCGGCTTCTGCTCCGCCTTGACCCTGGTCTGGCCCGGCTTGATGGCGATTGCCCGCGGAACCGCGAAACCTGTCGTCGGTTCGCTTTCGGCAGGCGGCACCGCCTTCGGCTGCCGCTTGACGAAGTAGGAAGCCTGGTCGAAGAAACCCACCTGGTCCTCAAGCTTGAGCCGTGCCTGCGTGCCCGAGATCTGGTCTTCGCCCTGCTGCAGGCGAACATTGCCACTCGCCTCGACCTCGTCCTCGATTGGCCAGTAGGTCATCCGGTCGGCGGTCAGGACGGTTCCGACCTTGCGCAGCTCGGCATCCTCTTCGGCCACCGCCTCGCGATCGAGAACGCCCGAGAGACGTCGCGCACTGAGGAACACCGGTCGCGGCACATCGCTGTCCGACGGCGGAGGCTGGATTGCGGTAGCCGCCTGCAGCGCCAGTGGCGGCCCTACGGGCGGCCGCGTGGCAGGCGTGGCACGCACTGGCGGCGCTACCGGCGGCGGCAACGGCGAGCCGTCGCCGCCGGCTGGCTCGCCGGCGACGGCAGTTGCCGCAGTTGCGGGCCGCGGCGAGACGGCCTCGCTGCGCGAACCGCGTGCCGGTGACGAGCTTTCACTGGCCACCGTCTCACTGGCCACCCGTTCCACCGCTGTCGCCGGACCGCGCCGCGGCGGCACTGCGGCGCTGGCCGCGGCGGGCGCGGCCGTCGGCACGCGCGCACCGGGCTCCGCAGTAGCCGCCGGAGCGCGTGCGGCGGTAGGCGACGCCGGCAGGGGCCGCGTCTCGACGGCTGGCGGCGCGATCGCTCTCGCCTCGGCTGCCGGCCGCTCCGGCGACGCCTCGACGGCCGCCGGGGCGGGCTTGAGGGGCGGCAAGTCGAGCAGCCTCGGATCGACCCGGAAGGGAGCCGTGCCTTGTGCACGCGCTGCTGCAGCGTAGCCGACAGCCAGCGCTCCGGCAAAGGTGCAACAGAGGATCAAGCTCAGCGGCTTGCGCCGAAAAGGAAACTTCATTCCGCTGCGGGTCAGTGATTGATACGTCGAGTGGTAGGGCTCCGTCGGCACATGAAGCACGCGCCCGGATGCTAAAATCGGCCAATTCTAGCATCATCGTCAAAGGAGAAGCGGCATGCCGCGCACGACCCTGCTACGGCACTGGGTGCACAAGCTGTTCGCAGAGCAGTTCCCCGGGCAGGACATCCCGGTCGAACCGGCTTCAGCCGATGCCAGCTTCAGGCGCTATTTCCGGCTCACCCTGCCGGACGCGAGCACCCGGATCGTCATGGACGCGCCGCCCGAAAAGGAAGACTGCCGCCCTTTCCTGCAGGTTGCGGCGCTCTTCCGGCGCGCCGGAACACACGTCCCCGAGGTGCTGGCGGAGGACCTCGACCAGGGCTTCCTGCTCCTCTCCGATCTCGGCAGCACCACCTACCTGCAGGCTCTGGCGGACCGCAAGGCAGCCCCACGACTCTACCGCGATGCCAACAGTGCGCTGATCGGCATCCAACTCGCCAGCCAGCCCGGGCAGCTGCCCGAGTACGACCATGTCCTGCTTGCTCGCGAACTCGCCCTGTTCCCCGAATGGTACCTGACACGACACCTCGGACTGACCATCGACGCCGTGCTCGATCGCGATCTGCAGGCGATCTTTGCCGCCGTCCTGGCAAACAACCTGCGGCAGGCACGGGTCTTTGTCCATCGTGACTATCATTCGCGCAATCTGATGGTGGTTGGTGAAGAATCGGCAGCCTTTCCGGCCAACCCGGGCATCCTCGACTTCCAGGACGCGGTCTGCGGCCCGCTGACCTACGACCTCGTGTCGCTCTATCGCGACGCCTACATCGACTGGCCGGAAGAGCAGGAACTCGACTTTGTCATCCGCTACTGGGAAGCTGCGCGTCGCACCGGCCTGCCGGTTCAGGACGACTTCCATGACTTCTACCGTGACTATGAATGGATGGGTGTCCAGCGTCAGCTCAAGGTGCTGGGGATCTTCGCCCGTCTCTGCCACCGTGATGGCAAGCACGACTACCTCAAGGACATGCCCCGGGTAACGGCTTATCTGCGCCGCACCTGCGAGCGTTACGCCGAGCTTCGCGTACTCGCCAAGTTGTTGGAGCGAATCGCAGGGCAACAACCTGACGTCGCTTTCAGCTTCTGATGAAGGCCATGATCCTGGCAGCGGGGCGCGGTGAACGGCTGCGCCCGCTGACCGACACGACGCCGAAACCCTTGCTCCGCGCCGGCGGGAGGCCGCTGATCGTCTGGCACCTGCTGCGCCTCGCGGCAGCCGGCTGGCGCGAAGTGGTGATCAACCATGCCCACCTCGGTCAGCAGATCGTCACGGCTCTCGGCGATGGCGCCGAGTTCGGACTGTCGATCAGCTACTCGCCCGAACCCGTCGGCGCTCTCGAAACGGCTGGCGGGATTGCCGCGGCGCTGCCGCTGCTCGGCCAAGAGCCGTTCCTGGCGATCAACGGCGACATCTGGTGCGACTGGGACGTCGGCCGCGCGCGACAAGTGATCGAGTGCGGGAACAACCGACAGCGAGGCGCGCACCTCGTCCTCGTTGACAATCCGCCGCATCATCCGGCGGGCGACTTCCGCCTGACTGGCGACACGGTCCTGGCTGCCGACCGACACACCGCCGACGGCACACTCACCTACGCCGGGATCGGCGTCTTCTGGCCAGAGTTCTTTGCCGGCGTCCCGCTCGGCGCCGTCATGAAGCTGCGCCCCCTCCTTGATGAAGGAATTCGCCGCGGTCTGATCAGCGGCGAACGGCATGCGTGCCGCTGGGTCGACGTCGGAACCTGCGAACGACTCGCGCTACTGGACACGGAGCTTGCGCATAGAGAATGAACCACCAACCCTATTCCCGGCGCCGCCAGCTTGTCCTCGACCGCCTCGGCGACGGCGTTGCCGTCATCCCGACCGCGCCAGAGAGGCTGCGCAACCGCGACTCGCATTACCCCTATCGCTTCGACAGTTACTTCTGGTACCTCAGCGGCTTCCCCGAGCCCGAGGCAGCGATCGTCCTTGTCGGTGGCAAGGAGGCCAGATCGATTCTCTTCTGCCGCGAAAAGAGCGATGAGCGCGAAGTCTGGGATGGCTTCCGCTACGGTCCAGCGACCGCCGCCGAGGCCTTCGGCTTCAGCGAAGCGCACCCGATCGCCACGCTCGACCAAAAACTGCCAGAGTTGATCGCCAATCGCGGCAGCCTGTGGCACTCGCTTGGTCACGACGCCGCCTGGGACCGCCGAATCGCTGCGGCGCTCAACACCGTTCGGGCCGACAGCCGCAGCGGCGCGCGCGCGCCGGGCGACATCCGCGATCTGCGCGTCCTGCTCGACGAGATGCGTCTGACCAAGGACGCTCACGAAATCGAGCTCATGCGCCGCGCGGCCAACATCGCCTCGGCCGGCCACGCGCGCGCCATGCGTGCCTGTCGGCCGGGGATGGCCGAACACGAACTGGAGGCCGAACTGAGTTACGAGTTCCGTCGCCGCGGCGCCGATGGACACGCCTACCCGCCGATCGTCGCCGGCGGGCCGAACGCCTGCATCCTGCACTATGTCGCGAACAACAGGTTGCTGGCGGGAAACTCGCTGGTCCTGATCGACGCCGGCTGCGAGTTGGCGGGTTACGCCTCGGACATCACCCGCACCTTCCCGGTCAGCGGTCGCTTCGGTGCCGAACAGCGGGCAGTATACGAAATCGTCCTCGCCGCGCAGGAGGCGGCGATTGCCGCCATTTGCCCCGGCGCGTCCTTCATGGACTACCACCAGGCAGCGCTGCGGGTCCTCGCCCAGGGGCTGATCGATCTCGGGCTGCTCGCCGGCAGTGTGGACGGAGTCCTCGAAAGCGAAGCGTACAAGCCCTGGTACATGCACCGGACGGGGCATTGGCTGGGACTCGATGTGCACGACGTCGGCGATTACCGCCGCGGCAGCGCCGACGGGGACTGGACCAGACTCTCTCCCGGGATGACCCTCACCGTCGAACCCGGCCTCTACTTCCGTCCCGGGACGAATGTCCCCGACCACCTGCACGGCATCGGCGTGCGCATCGAGGATGACGTGCTCGTCAGCGACGAAGGGTGTACGGTGTACACCAGCGCGCCAAAGAGCGTCGCCGAGATCGAAGAGGTCATGCGCCATGACTGAGCACGGCGAGTCGGTCGACGTCGCGATCATCGGTGCCGGCCCGGTGGGAATGACTCTCGCGCTGGCACTCGCGGGGGGTCCGCATCGCGTTCGCCTGATCGACGCCCGGCCGCGCGGCGCGTGGAGCAGTGACCCACGTGCACTGGCGCTGGCGCACGGAAGCCGCCAGGTGCTGGAAGGTCTGCAGGCGTGGAACCGCAACGCGGCAACCGCGATTTCGACGATTCACGTCTCGCAGCGCGCCGGCTTCGGCCGCACCCTGATCGACGCCAGCGACTACGGACTGCCGGCCCTGGGCTACGTGATGCGTTACCGCGACCTTGCGGCAGCCCTCGATGCGCGGCTGGGAGATTCCCTGTTGCTCGACAACTGCAGCGTGCTGCGAGTCGACAGTGACGACATCCACACCGGGCTCACCCTGCGCCGCGCCGACGAAACCTGGCGCATCACTGCGAAACTGGTCGTCCATGCCGAGGGGACGCCAGGCAATGACGACGACGTTCGCGTCTACGATTATCGCCAGCACGCCCTGGTCGCAGAGGTCCGACCGGCAGCGGCGCACGATCATCGTGCCTGGGAGCGCTTCACCGCCGACGGACCGATCGCACTCCTGCCACTCGACAGCGACTTTTCGCTGGTGTTCACCGTGCCGCCGGAGAAGGCTGGCGAGTTGCTCGAACTCGATGAGCAGGCGTTTCTCGCCAGACTGCACGAATGCTTCGCTGGTCGCCTCGAGTTCACGGCCTGCCGCACGCGTGCCAGCTTCCCGCTGGCATTGCGCATCCGCCGACAGATCACTGCCGGCCGCCAGGTGTGGATCGGCAACGCCGCGCAGACGCTGCACCCGGTCTCCGGTCAGGGCTTCAACCTCGGTCTTCGCGACGCCTGGGAACTGGCCGAGACGCTGCTCGGCACGGCCAGCGACGATGCTGGTGACGCGACTGCTCTCGCGGCCTACGGCCGGCGACGAGTGATCGACCGCAACGGCAGCGCAGCCTTTACTGACGGCATCGTGCGCGTCTTCTCGAACGATCTGGCACCACTGCGCTTCGCTCGCGGACTCGGCCTGCTGGCTCTCGAGCTGCTGCCGCCGTTGCGTCACTTCGTCGCTCGGCGAATGATCTGGGGAGCGCGCGCCTGGCCGTAGGGCCCGAGTCCCGGTTCCACGAACGTCGGCAACGACACCGTTTGCGCAAGCGTCACCGCTCGTGTTCCGCTTTGCCGCCGATTCGGCTAGACTTGGCCGCTTGCTCAAACCAGCCCAGCACGCGCGACGAGACCATGCAGCGAACAAACAAGATCCCCCAGTCCATCGAGTTCAAGGGCACCACCCTGCCGATAGTCGTCGTCACCCTGCGTTCGCTGCAGCCGGACGAACTGGCGAGAGCAGCCGCGACCCTGTTTGGCGACAGTGATTTCTTCGACGGTGACGCCGCCGTACTCGACCTCGCGCAACTCGCCGATGCTCCCGAAGCGGACTGGCGACGGCTGAAGCAGCTGTTCAAGTCACATGGCCTGAACGTCATCGGCGTTCGCGGCGGCAGCGAAGAGTTGCGTTATGCAGCTGCCTTTGCGGGCTTGCCGACCTATATGGTCAGCGACCGCGCGGCAGCCTTCACAGCCACGCGCGCGACAGCAGAGAGTGCGCCACCGGCTGCCGACGCAGCCCCCGCTGCCGCAGCAGCTCCGGCAGCTCCGGCAGCTCCGGCAGCTCCGGCAGCTCCGGCAGCTCCGGCAGCTCCGTCGGCGCCGGCCGCCGCCAGGGCGCCAACCCTGTTCGTCAAGCGGCCCTTACGTTCCGGACAACAGGTGTATGCCCGCGGCGGCGACCTCGTCGTCCTGGGCGCAGTCAATGCCGGCGCCGAGGTCATTGCCGACGGCAACATCCACATTTACGCTCCACTCCACGGGCGCGCGCTCGCCGGTGCCAGCGGAGCAACGGAAGCGCGCATCTTCTGCACGCGCTTCGACGCCGAACTGGTCTCGGTGGCCGGACTGTATCGGACCTTCGATGGCGGCGTTCCGCACAAGCTGGCCGGCAGACCGGTCCAGGTGCGACTGTCGGAGAGTGCCGACAGCGACGCCAACCAGCTGATCGTCGAAGCACTCGACACCGACTGACGCTCGCCGCCGTGACGACACGGCAGCGCCCGCCTGCGGCAGCAGCAGCTTGCAACAGAAAGCACATTCTCCGGGTAGAATCGCGTCTTTGACCTGCGGGGAAAGATCCGTGACACGTATTGTCGTCGTAACATCGGGCAAGGGCGGGGTGGGAAAGACCACCACCAGTGCCAGCTTCGCGTCGGGCCTCGCCCTGCGTGGTTACAAAACAGCCGTGATCGATTTCGATGTGGGCCTGCGCAACCTCGATCTGATCATGGGCTGCGAGCGCCGGGTTGTTTATGACCTCGTCAACGTCCTCAATGGTGAGGCGACACTCACTCAGGCACTGATCAGGGACAAGCACGTCGAAAGCGGAAATCTTTTCGTTCTGCCAGCGTCACAGACCCGCGACAAGGACGCATTGACCGAGGAGGGTGTGGAAAAGGTCCTCAAGGAGCTCGAACACATGGGCTTCGACTATGTCGTCTGCGATTCACCGGCAGGTATCGAGAAGGGGGCGGTGATGGCGCTCACCTTCGCCGACGAAGCGCTGGTGGTCAGCAACCCGGAAGTTTCGTCGGTACGCGATTCCGATCGCATCCTCGGCATCATCCAGGCCAAGTCGCGGCGTGCGCTGCTCGGAGTCGAGCCAGTCAAGGAGCACCTGCTGATCACCCGCTACTCGCCGAAGCGCGTCAATGAAGGCGAGATGCTGTCATACAAGGATGTGCAGGAGATCCTCCGCGTACCGATCATCGGTGTCATCCCGGAATCCGAAGCGGTGCTGCAATCGTCGAACGCTGGCACTCCGGCGGTCCACCTTGCCGGAAGCGACGTCGCCGGTGCCTACCTCGACGTCGTTGGGCGCTTTCTCGGCGAGAGCATTCCCTTGCGTTTCGTCGACTACGAAAAGCCGGGCCTGTTGAAGCGATTGTTCGGGGGTAGATGAGCATGTCCCTGTTCTCCCTCATCTTCGGCAGCAAGCCGAAGACGGCAGCGATCGCCAAGGAACGTCTGCAGCTGATCATCGCGCACGAACGCAACGGCAGCACCAGCACGCCGGATTTCCTGCCGGCCCTGCAGCAGGAACTGATGGCGGTGATCTCGAAGTATGTCGCGGTGAACCCCGAAGACATCAAGGTATCGCTCGAAAAGCAGGGAAACTTCGAGGTGCTGGAGGTCAACATCGTCATGCCGGAGGCGGGCAGCAGGCTCTGAGGCGCCATGCCGCCACGACAGTTGCCGCCCGAGCTGCCGAAAGTCGTTACCTTCTTCGCCAGCTCGCGCGAGCAAGTTCCGGGTGCAATCGGAAGTGCGACTGAGGCCGGGG
>ERZ761602.351-NODE-351-length-105007-cov-11.434761_pt1 | contig 105007 bp, 93 predicted proteins | sample MGYA00512165_ERZ761602 | MGnify/ENA primary metagenome ERZ761602 (study PRJEB28899, sample SAMN02445085) | bioreactor sludge metagenome | biome: EBPR sludge; isolation source: Thorneside wastewater treatment plant | place: Australia: Brisbane, Thorneside...
TCCTCAACGCCGCCCAACGCGCCGTCGAAATCGCCATCGAAACCGACGAAGTCGCCGCGCTTGCCTTCCTCAACGCGATAGACGAGCGGAATTCCCCGTCACCATGATTATCGTCACGCCCGCCCTCCAGCTTGACGAAAACGAACTGCAATTTCAGTTCAAGCTGGCATCCGGTCCCGGTGGCCAGAACGTCAACAAGGTGGCCACGGCGGCGGAACTGCGCTTCGATGCCGCGCATTCGCCCACGTTGCCCGATGAAGTCAGGGAACGGTTGCTGATCTTGGCTGGAAGCCGTATGAACAAGGACGGGGAACTGCTCATCACCGCCCGGCGCTTTCGCAGCCAGGAGCGTAACCGCCAGGACGCCATTGATCGCCTGGTTGCGCTGATTCAGAAAGCAACGGAAATCCCCAAGCCACGGCTGAAACGGAAACCCTCCCGCGCCGCTAAAGAACGCCGGGTCGCCGAAAAGCGGCGCATCGGAGAGAAAAAGCAGGCTCGCCGGACGACGGGGGATGATGATTGATGAATCCCGGCACACTCTGTCCCTGCGGCTCAGCCGCACCGTATGACGCCTGTTGTGGCCGGTTCCTCGATCATCATCAACGACCGGAAACCGCCGAGGCGCTGATGCGTTCGCGCTATTCCGCCTATGTCCAAGCACGGGCAGACTACCTGTTACGCACCTGGCATGCATCCACCCGGCCTGCTCGCCTCGATTTCAGCGACGCTGGAAAAACAACCTGGCTGGGCTTGAAAGTGGTCCGCACCGAAGCCGGTGGCCCTAACGACTTACAGGGTGCCGTTGAATTTGTGGCACGCTACAAAGTGGCCGGCAAGGCGCACCGGATCGTCGAAATCAGCCGCTTTGTCAGAGAGAACGGTCAATGGTTCTATTTGGACGGTGCGTCTTCACCGGTTACTAAGCCGGTCCGGCGCTGATTGAACCCATCGCCCTGCTGCAAGGCGGACAGCGAGTAAACGCTGACCCCTTGGCAAACCAGTCATTTGGAACTATTCTACACATAAATAGTACTAATCCAGTACCGATTAGATCCGCCATGCTGATCACAAGGCTTCTGAAACCAGGGAGAATCCATACGCCATGCTGGACATTCGCAATCTGCACGTCACCGTCGAAGGCCGGGAGATTCTCAAAGGCATCGACCTTGTCATCCACCCTGGCGAAACCCACGCCATCATGGGACCAAATGGCTCCGGTAAGAGTACGCTGGCCAATGTTATTGCTGGACGAGAAGGCTATACCGTCACCGGTGGCGAAATTCTTTTTGATGGCAAAAACCTGCTGGAGATGGACCCGGAAACTCGCGCCTGTGAAGGACTGTTCCTGGCCTTTCAATATCCGGTAGAAATCCCCGGCGTCGCCAACCTGTATTTCTTGAAAGCGGCGGTCAATGCGGTGCGTAAGTATCGTGGTGAGCCGCCAGTGGACGCGATGGATTTCTGGGAGCTGGTGAATGAACGCATGGCGCTGGTCAAGATGGATGAATCCATGCTTAAGCGTTCGGTGAACGAAGGCTTTTCCGGCGGCGAAAAAAAGCGTAATGAAGTTTTCCAAATGGCGGTATTGCAGCCTCGGTTTGCCGTTATGGATGAAACTGACTCCGGACTGGATATCGATGCCTTGAAAGTCGTCGCTGATGGTGTCAATGCCTTGCGCGGCCCAGAACGCGGTTTCCTCGTGATTACCCACTATCAGCGTCTACTGGATTACATTGTGCCGGATCACGTTCATGTTCTGGTCAATGGCAAGATTGTCCGTTCCGGTGGCAAGGATTTAGCGATGGAACTGGAGAAACAAGGCTACGCGCTGTACAACGAAGAACCCGGCCGGGCGCGCCGGGCGGCTTGAGGGAAACACCATGACCGCCGTTGCACCGCTTTTCTCCGATCCTTATCGCCAGCGCTTCGCCGCCTTCATGACGAATCGCCGCGAACCGGATGCCATTGCCCGTTTGCGCCGCACCGCATTTGATCGTTTCACGGCGTTGGGTTTACCAGCCCGTCAACAGGAAGCTTGGCGGTTAACGGACCTGAGTGCCTTGCAGGCGATTGCCTTCCAGCAACCGGCGGATGCGGTGGTCGATGCGGAAGTGCTGCCGGCGTTGGACACGCCAGCGCACCGGCTTGTGTTTGTCAATGGCCGTTTTGCCCCCAAGCTGTCCCGATTGCATGCGTTGCCTAACCAGGCATTGGTTGCCAGCCTGGGCCAAGCACTGTTGACCCACCCGGAATGGGTCGAACCGTATCTGGATCGCTTGCCGGGATTAGAAAATCATGCATTCGCCGCGCTCAATACCGCCTTTTGGGAAGACGGTGCTTTTATTGGCCTGCCGCATGGAACGGTGGTCGATGCACCGATCCATTTAGTGTTCTACGCCACCGGCAACGATAGTGCGGTTCATCCACGGTTGTTGCTGGCGCTGGAAGACGGCGCTCAGGCCACGGTGGTCGTCGAGTACCGCGGCGCGGGCCGCTATCTGAATGCGCCCATCGCTGAACTGCAACTCGGTGCGGGCGCAGTGTTGGATTACCACCAAGTTCAGGAAGAATCGCTACAGGCGTTTCACCTCGGCGGCGTTCGAGTCCAGCAAGGCCGCGACAGTCAAGCGCACCTCCATCTGTTATCCATCGGCGCTCAACTGGCGCGTACCGATTTAGAGGCGCTGCTCGACGGCGAAGGCGCTCATTGCAGCCTCAACGGCTTGACCTTGGTGCGTGATACCCAGTTCAGCGATATCCATATCCGAGTTGAGCATGCCCGGCCTCGCGGAACCAGTGAACAAATTTTCAAGAGTGTGCTGGATGGCAAGGCACACACGGTTTTCGATGGCATGATTCATGTGTGCCAGCACGCCCAGAAGACCGATGCCCGCCAAGCGAATCGCAACCTGCTGCTGTCCAAACAGGCGCACGCCAACGCCAATCCCCGGCTGGAAATCCTGGCCGATGACGTAAAATGCGGACATGGCTCCAGCACCGGCTTTCTCGATCCTGACGCGGAGTTCTACTTGCGCGCGCGCGGCATTCCTGCTGCTCAAGCCCGCGCCTTGCTGGTTCACGCGTTTGCTAATGACAGCCTGAACCGTATTCGCCTAACGCCGTTGCGCGAGCGCCTGGCTCGCGTGCTGGCTGACCATCTGGCGTTGGATATCATGGAGGCAGAATGAACGATATGAGCGCCCTGCATTCCAGAACTCCCGCGATCAGTCCCCCGCTGGGAGAGCTGGATATCGCCCGCATCCGTGCCGACTTTCCAATCCTGCGCCAGCAGGTTCACGGCAAGCCGCTGGTCTATCTGGACAATGCGGCTTCGGTACAGAAACCCAAGGCGGTGATCGACGCGATCAGTGAGTGCTATACCGGTTACTACGCCAATATCCATCGTGGCGTTCACTTGCTATCGGAGCGCTCGACCGCCGCCTATGAAGGGGCGCGGGAAAAAGTACGGGCTTTTCTGAATGCTGCCAGTGTTCAGGAAATCATTTTTACCCGTAGCACCACCGAAAGCATTAACCTCGTGGCCAGCAGCTTTGGGGGTCGCGTAGTCAAGGCCGGCGATGAGATTGTCATTACCGGCATGGAGCATCATTCCAATATCGTCCCCTGGCAATTGCTGTGCGAGCGCACCGGGGCGGCGTTGAAGGTGGTGCCGTTCACCGACGCGGGTGAATTGATGCTGGAAGAGTACGAACGGTTGCTGGATAGCGGGCGAGTTAAACTCGTCGCATTTGTCCATCTATCCAACGCTCTCGGCACGCTCAATCCGGCCAAACAAATGATCGGCCTGGCCCATGCCCGAGGTATTCCGGTACTGGTCGATGGCGCGCAATCGGTCCCGCATCTCGCAGTAGACGTGCAGGAACTGGACTGTGAGTTTTACGCCTTTTCCGCGCACAAGATTTATGGTCCAAGCGGCGCCGGGGTGCTGTACGGCAAGAAAGCCCTGTTGGAAGCGATGCCGCCGTATCAGGGTGGCGGCGATATGATTAGCCTGGTCACGTTTGAAAAGACCGAATATGCCGAATTGCCCAATAAGTTCGAGGCCGGTACCCCGAACATTGCCGGGGTGATCGGGTTGGGCGCGGCACTGGATTGGCTGAACGCCATTGGCCTGGATCGGGTTGCCGCCTATGAGCATGCATTGTTGGAGTACGCGACCGCCCGGGTCAACGAAATCCCGGGTCTCAAGATCATGGGGACCGCGCACAACAAGGCCGCGCTGATTGCGTTTACCCTGCAAGGAATTCACCCTCACGATATCGGTACCATCCTCGACCGTGAGGGAGTGGCCGTCCGGGCAGGCCATCATTGCGCCCAACCGGTCATGCAGCATTACGGCGTCCCCGCCACGGCGCGGGCGTCGTTCGCCGTTTACAACACCCGCGACGAGGTCGACGTCCTGGTCGCGGCCCTTTGGAAAGTGAAGGAAATGTTCGAGCTATGAACGACCTGCGTGATCTCTATCAAGAAGTGATCCTGGACCACAACAAGCGGCCCCGGAATTTCCGCATCATTCCGCAGCCCACCCATCAGGCCAATGGCATCAACCCGCTGTGCGGCGACCGGATCAGCGTATATCTGGACATTGAGGATGAGGTGATCCGGGACATTTCCTTTCAGGGCGCGGGCTGCGCGATTTCCAGCGCCTCCGCTTCGTTGATGACTGAAGCGCTTAAAGGCAAGCCAGTCGCTGAGATAGAACACCTGTTTGAAGCGTTCCATGACGTGGTGACGACGGAATGTGAATGCCCGAAAGGCTTGGGTAAACTCAGCGTATTGGCTGGAGTGCGTGATTATCCCAGCCGGGTCAAATGCGCCACGCTGGCCTGGCACGCGGTACGCGCTGCCCTGGAGGCACGCAAGGAAGCGGTAGCGACCGAATAACGTTGATTCGTTTGGAGACATCGCATGACTGCAACTCTTCCCGACGCTGATGAAATGGAAGCCCGGGTGATCGACGCGATCAAAACCGTCTATGATCCTGAAATTCCGGTCAATATTTATGAATTGGGGCTGATCTACGGTTTGGATGTCGATCCGCTCGGCGATCACGCGGATATTAAGATGACCCTGACCGCGCCGGGTTGTCCGGTGGCGGGCTCGATGCCGGAATGGGTCGAAAACGCGGTGCGCCACGTTGCCGGCGTGGAATCCGTCAATGTCCAACTGGTTTGGGAGCCGCCGTGGACGCCTGAATTGATGTCGATGCGCGCCAAGCTGGAATTGAATATGTTGTAATGTACAACCATTCCTCGAATCCTGCATCCGTGAGGAGAAGCGAGTCCTCCTGCCAAGGATTTGCCTCTCCCTAGCGCCTGACGACCTGATAGACGCCCCCTACCGCCAGTACCATGCCGGCCAAGGAGACCGGCGGGAGCGTCTCGCCAAATATCACCCAGGCGATCAGTGCCGTGCTCAAGGGCGTCAGGTAAAACAGACTGGCGACGTTTACGGCGCTGCCGCTGTGAATGAGCAGGTTTAACAGGCTGATCGCGCCAATGGACAGCACGAACACCAGCCAGCCGAGCGCAAACACGAATTGGCCGGTCCAGGTAATCTGGAACTCCGTAAACAGAGCGATGGCGGCAGCGGTGACGATAGCGCTTGGGATAAATTGAATGACCGAGCCGGTGCGTAGGTCGAACCCCGTGCAAAAGCGCTTCTGATACAGCGTCCCGGCGGTAATCCCCAATAACGCCACCAGCGCCGGAACGAGCATTGGCCCGAGTCCGGTATCAATTCCGAACTTGCCGGATACCACCAGCGCTAGCCCAGTGAAGCCCAATGCCAAACCGGTCCATTGCCGCAGGCTGACCTGCTCTCCAAGGAGCCAACCGGCGCTGATAGCGGTGAGCAATGGCTGCATGCCGACCACCAGCGCGGTGATGCCCGCCGGCAAGCCGTGCTTGATCGACAGAAATACGCCTCCTAGATAAGTGGCATGGATCAGCACTCCAGATACGCCGATATGCCACCATTGGCTGGGTTCTTTTGGCCACGGAGCGCTGCTCAATACGGCAATCACCATCATTAAGGCGATGACACAAAGATAACGGGTGAGCAGAAAGGACAACGGCTCAGAAAACGGTAAACCAAACCGGGCACCGATAAAGCCAGTGCTCCATAAAAAAACAAATAGGAATGGATAGATACGTTTTAGGGGTAATTTTGGTTTCACGGATGGTGAGCCGCTTTGAGTGAGTCGCTTTAAATTTTTGAGTCATTGAAGCCGATGCGGCTCGCCGCGGCGGCGTGATCCATTACCCGAAATGAGGCGTTTCTGCTACCATGCGCCGCGTTTCTCCGCGGTCATGAAGGATGTTCAAAATGCCACGTCCCTATAATTTTAGTGCAGGTCCCGCCATGTTGCCCGAGGCGGTTCTGGAACAAGCCAAGGCCGAGATGCTCGACTGGCGCGGTTCCGGTATGTCGGTGATGGAAATGAGTCATCGCGGCAAGGAATTTGTCTCCATCGCCGAACAGGCCGAAGCAGATCTGCGTGAACTGCTCAACGTTCCGGCAAATTACAAGGTGCTGTTCCTGCAGGGCGGTGCTTCCAGCCAGTTCGCGATGATTCCCATGAATCTACTGCGCGGCAAAAGCAAGGCAGACTATCTCAACACGGGGCAATGGTCGAAGAAAGCCATTGCCGAAGCTAAGAAATTCTGCCAGGTCAATGTCGCTGCCAGTTCCGAACCGGTCAACTTCACCACGGTTCCTGCCCGTGAAACCTGGAAGTGCGACCCAGAAGCTGCCTATTTGCACTACACGCCCAATGAAACGATTAACGGCGTCGAAATGCATACGATTCCCGAAGTCGATGTGCCCTTGGCGGCGGATTTCTCATCCACTCTCCTGTCCCGCCCAATCGACGTGAGCAAGTTTGGGGTTATCTACGCCGGTGCTCAGAAAAATATCGGGCCAGCAGGACTGACCATCGTCCTGATCCGTGAGGACCTGATGGGGCAAACCGTCTCCGGAACCCCCACTATGCTGGATTACGCAGCGATGGCCAAGGAAGGGTCCATGTACAATACGCCGCCGACCTACGCTTGGTATATTGCTGGATTGGTATTCCAATGGATGAAAGCCCAGGGTGGCTTGGCAGCGATCGGTGAACGCAATAAAGCCAAAGCCGATCTGTTGTACAAGGCGATTGACGAATCCGGTTTTTACAAAAACCCAGTCGATCCGGCCTATCGTTCGTGGATGAATGTGCCGTTCACCCTGCCTGATGCGGCGCTGGATAAGCCGTTTCTGGCCGAGGCCAAGGCTGCTGGCTTGTTAACCCTGGCTGGCCATCGTTCAGTCGGTGGAATGCGCGCCAGCATCTACAACGCTATGCCGGCCGAGGGCGTCAAGGCACTGGCCGGTTTCATGGCGGATTTCCAGAAACGGCGAGGTTAATGACCCCCATCGCCACCTTCCTCCGCAAGGGGGAGGGTGTCCAGTGGACTCTTCCCCGCAAGGGGGAGTGCTTCTTACCTAACTCGATTGCAAGACGATGTACAAGATCCTGACTTTGAATAGTATCAGCGTTTCCGGTTTGGAACGCCTTCCCCGCGACCGCTACGAGATTGCTTCGGAAATCACCCATCCCGATGGAGTATTACTGCGTTCCTTCAAGATGCATGACTGGCCGATTCCTGCGAGTCTCAAGGCGATCGGCCGCGCGGGTGCCGGTGTTAACAATATCCCGGTTCCCCAGATGACCGCCAAGGGTATCTGCGTGTTTAATGCCCCCGGTGCCAACGCCAATGCGGTCAAAGAACTGGTGATCGCCGGCATGTTGCTGTCGGCGCGCAACATCTGCGCTGGCTGGGACTATGCGCGCAACCTGCAAGGTAATGATGCCGAATTATCCAAGCAAGTCGAATCCGGCAAGAAGCAGTTTGTCGGCATCGAATTACCCAACCGCACCTTGGGAGTGATCGGATTAGGCGCCATCGGTGTCAAGGTCGCCAACGCCGCCCGTGCGCTGGGGATGCGGGTGATTGGTTACGATCCGCACATCACCGTCAGCAATGCCTGGCAGCTTTCCTCACAGGTCGAACAGGTGCTGAGTGTTAACGAGATGGCTGCGCAGGCCGATTTCATTACCCTGCATGTTCCATTGAACGACGCAACCCGTCATTTGGTCAACGCCCAGTTTCTGCAAAACAGCCGCCCAGGATTGACCTTGTTGAACTTCTCTCGCGAAGGTGTGGTGGACGAGGAGGCGTTGTTCGAGGCATTGCAAGCAGGCAAGCTGAAATCCTACGTCTGCGATTTTCCCACCAGCCGGTTAAAAAGCCATCCTCGGGTGATCATGCTGCCGCATCTGGGCGCGTCCACGGTTGAAGCCGAGGATAATTGCGCAATCATGGTCGCTGACCAGATGCGTGACTATCTGGAAAATGGGGTTGTGCATAATTCCGTGAATTTTCCAGAGATGGCGATGCCGCGCAACGGAGGACCCCGTCTGGCGATTGTCAATTCCAATGTCCCGCATATGATCGAAAGGATTTCCAAGGCGATTTCCATGGCAGGTATCAACATTATGGATATGCTCAATAAGTCGCGCGGTGAAATTGCCTGTACCTTGGTTGACACCGACAGACCCGTGCCGGAGACGGTCGTGGCGCAGATTGCCGAGGTACAGGGTGTATTGGGCGTGCGGGTTTTATAAAAGGGAACGGTTTAAGGAACTGTCTGTTCAGTGGCGATATCGAGATAGGCGAGCCAATAGCGGGATATATCGCTCATGCACTCGATCCGGGCGATAAATGTCGCCAGGCTCAGCTTGAGCTGCTCAATTTCGAGCAACGATTCAGTCAGTCCGGTATCCAGTTCACCTAAATGCCGGCTGCGGTTTGCGGCGACCGAGGCAATGCGTGTTGTCAGCAACCGCACCCGCAGATACAACAAGTCGCCTGGCGCGTTGGTATGTCGTTTATAATGCATTTCATAGGATTGCGGCGGCACGTCCTTGCGGCCCAGTAGATAGGATTCCAGCCCCTCGACCCGGGTCAGCATCATGCTTAAATGGTTCTGGGTCGAGGTGCGATGCGCCAGGGATTCCAGCAGAGTGATCTTTTCCGCCAGCACCCGCCGCCTGTCGTAGATACAGGCCCGGATACGGTCTATCTCGCAATCAACCTCAGTCAGTTGCTGGGTTACTGTTTGCATCTCTTCCCCGATCTCGTCAAGGAATTCACGGAGATGATCCGAGAGAATTCGCTCCAGGGTCAGGGTAATGAACCGTTCCCACGCGGTATCGGCAAGAGCGCGTATCCCTTCAAGACGCTGGCGTACTCCGCTGAATCGGTCGGCAATTTCCTGTATAGCGCATTCGTGTCCGGTCTGGTCCTGGGTGTTCCAAATCTGAGCGAGTTGGGCTTCCTCCTTCAAAACGTAGGACATACCGGCCGCAGCGCCGTCATCGGTTTCAGCGATTAGGGTATCCATGCAGCAATTCTCTTTGGCCACTTCAAGTCAATCGCCAGGGCCGATCACAAACGCCACTGACCGTATAGGGGTATATTTAATCCTGATAGGTCCAGCCATCGGGATAATCGTGATTCAGTTCATGTATGTCATATACGCACAGATCTTGTTCGGGTAGATTAGGAAATAGCTGCCGGGACTGAGTCTCTGCCTGTTGCTCGTTGTCAGCCTGAATGACAGCGACGTTGAGCAGTTTATCGGAGCTGGGGTCTTCCACAATGATGAGGTAAGGTTTCATAGTAAATGCTCCTTCCTGTTTGTCAGGTGATGACGGCACCTTCAAATATACATCACCTGACTCGAATGGTGGAGTTGTAAGCATTCACCCTCTTTTCCTAACGTCCTCCCGCGCAGGGGAAGGGGGAGCATCTGTATGGGATGCTTGCAGGAGGTCGCTACTCGTCCTCCCGCGCAGGGGAAGGGGGAGCTAAACAATCCATAACGGTGGAATGGTAAGCACTTACCCCATCCCACGTTGGTTATACCGTTTCTGAATAGAATTGAGCGCTGAGCCGGTTGGGCTGAACACCGTGAAGCCCCGTGTCCTGGCGCATCGTTGGGCAATGCTGCGCTTTTGCCCAATCTACGGCCTACAGACAATAGCGTAAGACCTATGCAAAATTGGTATTACATCGAATCATGTGTTCAGAAGCAGCAATGGACATAGGGCTTATTCGAAAGAATGATTGATTTTTCAGAGGCAGTGTTTAAATGTTCCTTGCATGGATATTCTATCTTTTGACCTCAATCCACTAATGAGGCGATAAGGATGTTGCCCACGGCGCTCCTTTTCTCCTACAAGCGCGGCGCTCAAGTTTATCCTCGCTTCTTGCGTTCTGCGCAGCACGTTTGGGCGGAACAGGTGCTGACCGTTATCACCGAGCATCAGCACTGCACGCGCAGCGAGTTACAAGCGGCATTGCGGGCGCTGGAAGGCGACTCACCCGATTACCGGATCGTGCGCGGTTTCGCCCATTTGGCGCTCAATGCCGCCGAATTCACGTTAGCCACTGGCGAGACGGAACCCGAAGCGTTGCGCCGCGAAGTGTTCACCTTAGCAGCCCAGCAGGGCCATTATGGCGAGTCTCAGGCGCAGGCGATCCTAGAAGCCGTTGCGCCGCGCTATCAACTGGAAGCAGAGACTCTGCGCGAAGCGTTGTATGCTGATTTGCCGGAGAATCACCTGTTGACCGTATTGCCGGATTTCACGCCGGAACGGCTGATCGACCGCTATAACCTGGCTCAAGCGCAGGGTTTGCTGTACTCGGCGCTCTATCTGCGCCTCATCGCCCACCGGAATGTCCCTGGCGAATACCGCCGGCTGTTCCAGCATCTCAAGTTCCACGGGTTGATGTATGCCGTCGAGGGTAACCTGGACGATGGCTACCAAATCTATGTGGACGGCCCGGCCAGTTTATTCAAGCAAACGCGTAAATACGGTTTGCAGATGGCGGTGTTTTTACCGGCGCTGTTGCGGGTCAGCCGTTGGCAAATGGAAGCGGTATTGCAACGGGACGGCCAGGAACTGAGCTACCGGCTGGATTCACAATCGCCGCTTAAGCCGCTGACCGCCCCTCCGCCTGCCTATGATAGCCTGCTGGAGGAAAGCTTCGCCCGCCGCTGGGAGAAATTGGGTACGCCGTGGGCACTGGAGCGGGAGGTGGAAATCGTGGATTTGAAAGGAACGGTGTTTGTGCCGGATTTTGCGCTGCGCCATGCGGATGGCCAAGTCGTTCATATCGAAATCATGGGCTTCTGGCACCCTGATTATCTGCGCCGCAAGCTGGACAAGCTACGCCGGGCCGCCATGCCGAATCTGATTGTTGCGGTCTCGGAGCGGCTGAATGCCGGCGCTGACGATTTTCGCGATATCCCCGGCCCCGTCATTTTTTTCAAGGGCAAGCTTGAGCCGCGTCAGGTGCTGGCGGTGCTGGAATCAGGGTGCTCTTGAGTTTTCCCTTCGCTAAAATTCGTCATCGAAACTTCCCCGGCAAAATCCATCATGAATCTTGAAAAAGTCATCTTCGGCTTCTTTATTGTCCTTGCCGCCACGCTGAATTTCGGTTTCTTCATCGGCGATCTGGACAATCCGCTTCATCACGACGTTTATGAGTTGTTCGCCGCTATCGTGGTGAATCTGATCGCTACCGTGCTCAAATTCGGTGACCGCACCCACATCGGGGCGATTCATCTTTCCACCAGTCTGGTGGCTGATCTGCAATTGATCGCGGCGGCGCTGGTCTGGGGTTATGGTACACAGGTCACTGGCGCTGAAAGCATTAGCCCCGAAATCACCGCCAAGGTGGTCTCTCTGTCTGGCGGCGCATTGTTCGCCAACGTCGTATCGATGGTGATTCTGATCGCTGAAACCATTATGCAGAAACGATGAACCCCGAAGCGTACGAAAGCACCTTCTTTCTGGCACTGCGGCGGATGCGGGCGCCGCTGATCACGCTGATCGTGATCTATGCGGTCTCGATCCTGGGCCTGACGTTGATTCCCGGAATAGATGCTGAGGGCAACCCCAGCCCGATGAACTTTCTGCATGCCTTCTATTTCATCAGCTACACCGCAACCACCATCGGTTTTGGCGAAATCCCCAATGCTTTCTCCGAAGCGCAACGGATGTGGGTGATACTTTGCATCTACTTGGCGGTGGTCGGCTGGGCCTACTCGATCGGCGCACTGCTGGCGTTGTTACAAGATCAGAATTTCCGCAATGCGGTGCGCCTGCAACGCTTTGGCCGGGCGGTGCGGAATATGCGGGAACCGTTCTACTTGATCTGCGGATACGGCGAAACCGGCCAGTTGATCTGCCGCAGCCTTGATCAGCTCGGCGTGCGGGCAGTGGTGATCGAAGTTGACGAGAACCGGGTGAGTCAACTCGATCTGCACGGTCATTCCGCCGACATTCCGGCCTTGACGGCTGACGCCAGCCAGCCGGAAATTCTGAAGCTGGCCGGCCTGACCCACCGCTATTGCCGGGGCATCATCGCACTGACCAATGACGACAACGCCAACTTGGCCATCGCCATTGCTGCCCGGTTGCTGGCGCCCCAACTGACCACGCTGTGCCGCGTCGAAACGACGGAAGCCGCCGCCAACATGGCCTCGTTTGGCACCCGGCACATTATCAATCCCTTCGATAAGTTTGGCCGCTATCTGGCGTTGGCGCTGCACGCGCCAGCGGCGTATCACTTGCTGGAATGGCTGACGGCGGTACCCGGCACGAAAGTCGAGCCGCATCGCGACCCGCCACGCGGCCACTGGGTGTTATGCGGCTATGGCCGGTTTGGCAAGGTGCTGGTGTCGGCGCTGGAACAGGAAAACATCCCGGTCACGATTATCGATCATGACCCGCCGGCTGAAGATGAGCAACGGCACTGGGTGCGCGGCGATGGTAGTAGCGTACCTGCCTTGCTGGAAGCGGGCATCGAGCAGGCGGTCGGTATTGTGGCTTCGACCAACGATGACGTGAACAATCTATCCATTGTGGTCACCGCCCGGAAACTGAATGCCCGGTTGTTTGTGGTGCTGCGGCAGAATTTGCAGGCGCATCAGGCGCTGTTTGACGCCTTTGAATCCGGTTTTACCGTGGTCCCGAGCCAAATTATCGCCCGCGAGTGTTTGGCGATTCTGACGACGCCGCTCCTGGCGCCATTTTTGTGGCAGATCAAACAGCGGGGTGAATCCTGGGCCAGCACGCTGCTCGATCAATTGACCGGCCGCTTTGGCTGGGAAGCACCCACGGTGTGGAGCGTGCGGATCGATGCCGTGCAGGCGCCGGCGCTGGTGGACCGGTTGGAATCCACCCGCCCTCCAGTGCCGCTGGGCGAGTTGCTGCGCAGCCCCCATGACCGTTCCCAGGAATTGGAATGCCGGGTGCTGTATCTGACCCGTGAAGATGACGCGACGGTCATGCTGCCGCACCGGCATACGCTGATTCAGGCCGGTGATCAGTTGCTGTGCGTGGGCTGCCGGGCGGCGCGCAGCGATCTGGAATTGACGTTGCACAACGAGAACACGCTGGAGTATGTGCTGCGTGGCCGGGAGATTCCCGGCGGCTGGGTATGGGAGCAACTCGCCCGCCTGCATGCCCGATGGCCCGGCTCCTGGTGAACAGCGGCTGATGCAGACCATCAAGGCATAGCGCATGGCCATCAAGAAATCCGATCTCTATTCCTCCCTCTGGGCTTCCTGCGACGCGCTGCGCGGCGGCATGACCCGCGCACGCCCTCAAGCAAGGTATAATGCAGGAACTCCTCACTGGGAGAATTCGACTGGTATGAAGAGCCATTCCTCCACTCCTTCTGCGGCGATACCAGCGACCCCAGTGCGTTGTTTAGCGCGAATCCCGTGCCGAGATTAATGAATTGCCGCTGTCTGCGGCGTTGTGGAAGTCTTCGTGATGAATGTTTTATTGCCGGGCGCCATCAATGATCCGCACCAAAATGTCGCCGTGAAATACCAGTGTTTTAAGAAGCGTTCCGCGCCCCAGATTGTATTCCCATTTGTAGACCGGGATGACTCGACGTACCTCGGTCTCCTGGCCGCCCTGTGGAAGCGGGTAGGATTGCGGCAACGTCGATGGGTCATAATAACCCTCGTTACGGCGCACGGTCTGCTCAAGAAAACCATCTTGCCAGGCGCGCTGCGGGTCCCCGCAGACTTGCAGCACTCGCGACTGGGAATCACCGGTGTTGATCAGATAGCGGCCACAGCGCATGCTATCGGCCGTTGCGGTCGTTATGCTCGCCATGGCTAACACTGCCATGAAAATCCACGTGGTAAACCCGCGCATTGATGCCTCCTCCAACCGATTTTATTTCAGTTTAACCCGAATTTATCCAGTTATCATGCCCGGTCTCGATACGTGCAGCGAACCATGCCATGCATCCCTGTTTGATGGCCACTATCCATTTGGACCTAGCTGTCCTGGCTGATTGAATCGTGACCTCTTCCTCTCCCTCTCATCCGGCGCTGGATAGCCAGGCCATCGGTCTGCTGAATGCGCTGGGCTGTTTTACCTTATGGGGATCGTTTCCCCTCTATTTTAAATTGCTCCAGCATGTTCCTGCCCTGGAGGTCCTGGCGCATCGGGTATTGGGGTCAGCGGTATTGCTGCTGGCGCTGATCCTGGCGTGGGGACAATGGCCGGCGTTGCTCGCTGAGTTTCGCAATTGCCGCCGCCTCGGATTCTATCTGCTCACCGCGTTGCTGATCTCCGGCAATTGGCTGCTGTATATCTGGGCGGTGCAAAATGGAAGAATTCTGGAAGCCAGCCTGGGTTACTACATCAATCCGCTGGTCAACGTGCTGCTGGGGATGCTGTTTCTGGGTGAGCGGCTGAATCCGCGCCAACTCCTTGCGGTATTGATCGCTGCGATGGGGGTGCTGGTGCTGGTGATCGGTCATGGGGTGTTTCCCTGGATTTCCCTGACCTTAGCATTCAGTTTCGGCAGTTACGGGCTGTTGCGTAAGAAAGCGGGTCACGCCCCAACCTTGGGTTTATGCGTGGAAACCGTGTTGATTGCGCCTATCGCCTTGCTATTCCTGGCCGCGCGGGGCGGAGGCGCATTGGGCCGGGTGGATGGACACACCGATATGTTACTGTTGGGAGCAGGACTCGTCACCGTGATTCCCTTACTGATGTTTCTCCAGGCCACCCAGCGCTTGCGTTTATCCACGGTCGGGCTGATTCAATACCTGACGCCTACCTTGCAATTCCTGCTGGCGGTAGCTGTTTACCAGGAACCGTTCACTGGTATTGATCAGGCCGCATTCGGTTGCATCTGGCTAGCATTGGCACTGTATAGCGTCGACGCTTGGTTCGGCCATCGCCGTTGATCAACCGGATCGGTTGGTGCCGTACACGCTTAATTGGCCGCCGCCAGCATCCTGGGCCAGGCGTAACGCCTGGCTCGCGGCTTCCAGTAACTGTTCACCGGAACGGCAACCGGCCAGGCAGGTCTCTGGATAAGTTGCTAATCCAGCGGAGACAGTCACTCGCAAGCTCTGCCCGCCTTCGAGCACCGGTTCCCAGCCGTGAATCAATCCCATGAGCTGCTCAATCAGTTTACGAGCAGCTTTCGCTCCGCTGGCCGGTAATAGCAATGCAAATGCATCGTCCTGGTGACGGGCGACCAGCTCTTGATGCCGGATATGGCCGCTGATTAACCGCGCCAGTGCGACCAGCACCTGATCGCCAACGCCATGGCCGCAGGACTCGTTGATTTGCCGCAAGTTGTCTACATCCAGCAGCACCACGCTCAACGGCCAATTTTGCTCTTTGGCAGCCGCCATTTCCTGTCGCAACCGGTCGCTTAAGTGTGGCTGGTTGAGCAACCCAGTGAGCGCGTCAAAGGCGTATTGTCCCGTGGAAGGCCGTGTCGCTGGATCGTGCTGAGAACGGATGCTGCGGCTGTTGGCCAGCGTTGGGATCAAGGGAAGTTGGTTAGGTAGCGCCACGACCGGGCGGGATGGTTCTACTGACAGGGTGTTGTGGCTGGTCCGTTCGGGCCAGCGCTGCACTGCGCGGATATCCAATGCTTCCCGAGCCTGATCCAGAATCCCGGCAATTTGGTTTGCATCCAACGGCTTGATTTGGAACAGGGCAGCGATCTCAGGAAATTTGGCGCCCATCTGTTCCAAAATTTCCATATAGTGGCCCGTCTCCAATCCAAACCATTGTTGGGCCAGTTTTGCGACTTCCGGCGAATTCTGCCAGTCATGGGGCCGGGTCCAAATGTCGGCAATGCGCGTTGCCAACGCAACTGACTGAACCAATGCCCGGTATCGGTCGGAGGTGTCGCTGTGATCTGGATCCAGGCTGCCAGCCGTTGCCACGGTTAAATAGTCAGGTAACCGCCAATGCTGCATGAGCCAGGCGCCGACTGCGGCATGATCGTCACCGAGTTGTTTCCGCTCCAATTCAGCCAATCGCTGGTAGTTCAGAACGGCTGTCATGCCTTCCGGGTGTTCGGTCGCCGCCTGCAATAAAACGCCGTAGGGTTGGGGCATGATCATCGACAGCGCCAAAACGCCAACCCCTTGCAGCAATCCGGCTAGGAAGAGTTCTTCCAGATTCTTCATCGACAGCCGCTCACCGAGGATCCGGCAGGCGGTCGCTGTCATCAGTGAACGGCGCCAGAATTGCTCGGTGTTTAAAGGGACAGCACCCGCATCGCGCCCTGTAGCGATCAGGGAAAACCCTAGCGCTAGCGCCAGGGTGCCCTGTAAACCCATCAAATTTAGAACCTGCCGTAGATTGGTGACCTTGCGGTTGAGGCCATATAATGGTGAATTAGCGGCACGGAACAACTTGGTCACCAAGGCCGGGTCCATTGAGATCACCCGAGCTAAGTCGTTTAGATGAACATCGGGATTGTTGGCGAGTTCGACCATTTTCAGAGCCACTGCCGGGAGGCTTGGCAGATTGCTGCAAAAACGCAGACGTTGCTCCAGTTCAGCGTGCATGATGTATAGGTACCCAATATGCCTTGGAAATAATTGAATAATTTTTAAGACCAACCATGTTATTGATCGATCGTGACAGATGATGCAATCATCATAGCCGATGGGTGTTTCACCAATCGATTCACCTTAGAATCTCTGATTTTTTAAAATCAAAATTGTTTCTGCCGTGTCCGCACTTCAACAATGGTCGAGGATGCTGCAATCGCCTGGCCTAGCGTGGTCACATCCAGATCTTCCAGCAGCGCCAGCATGCGGACAAAGATTCCGGCAGTCACCAAGGCATCGCCCAAGGCGGTATGCCGGGCTAGCACCCGCACGCCAAACCGTTCAGCAATGGCGTCTAGATTGTGCGCCATACTCTGGTCATCCAGGAATACCGATAACAGCAAAGTATCAAGCACCGGGTTATTGAAAATAACGCTGCTTTCCGCCTCCTTCAGCTTGAGAAACTTGAGATCAAACGCTGCGTTATGGGCGACGAGCACCGCATCGCCAACGAATTGCTGGAACTGCGGCAGCACCAGATGCACCGGCGGCTTGCCCTGCACCATCTCGTCAGTGATGCCATGAAAGCGTGTGGATGCCTTGGGAATAGGGCGTCCGGGGTTTACTTGCAGGTCAAAGGTTTCACCGGTGAGAATGCGGCCGTTGACGATGCGCACCCCGGCAATGGAGACGATTTCGTCACCCTCGGATGGCTTGAGGCCCGTTGTTTCTAGATCAAATACGACGTAATTCAGTGACTTGAGAGGTCTCTCGGCGAGGTCGCCGCCCGGCACTGGCTGTTGCAGCAGGCTGAAGTCATAAAACTCCGGGCGTGGCGGTAATTCGCTGGCGGTGTGTGCGCTACGCGCCGCTGGCATGGGTACGCGTACTCGGGCCAGTCCCTCCCCGCAGCGGTCGCTCCAGATCTCGCTCTTGTGGTGGTCCAGCACATCACGCACCGTTAGACCGCCGGGCGCGCCTGGCAGCACGGCATCCAATCCGTCGTCAAGAACGCTCGATGGTAGCGGCTCGCCATGCCAAATGATATCGATATAGACCACTTGACGTGGCCCAGCCTCAGCCCCGATATCGAAGTCCTTGATGCCATTATGGGCGCTGATTCGCCGGATCAGGTATTCATTCAGCGAGATAATAGAGTGGCTGTCGCCATGCAGCCATTGCGGCAGGTGAACCACAGTAACCGCGATGTCCGAGGTTTCTTTCAACCGCTGCGCCACCATTTCCAGCAGCGTAGCCGATAAATCATCGGTCATTGGCCAGTAACCGGTAATGACGTCGCGGTACTCGCGGCACAGTCGATTCACGGTCTCACTCAGGGCAGTGCTTTCCTTGAAAACGACCTCATCGAACGTGCGATGGGCGGCGATGTCCATGTCAGGATTGCCGGCCTGCATCTCCGCCGCCGCGCGCAGGTTGGCGACGGGTGCTCGTAAGCCTTCGGTTGCTTCGCGCAATAAACGGTCGCGTTTGCCTAGCGCCGCTAGCTCCTCAGTGATATCGTTGAAAGTCACTACATAACCGGTGGGCAATTCTTCAGTGCCCAGGATCAAGGTCATCTGCGCATGCAGGGTATGTAGACCATCTGTGGTCGCGCACACCAAGCGGGTCGTGATTCCCATAGGGTGATGATGGTGCCGGCCCTCGGCGACCCGTAAGCGCAGGCGGCGAAAGGCGTTAGAAATGGGTTCACGGGTGACGACGGTAAACAATGACCGGCCTAAACCCAATTCACCAGTGACATGCAGGATTTTCAAAGCCAATTGGTTGTAGAGCAATACCTGATTATTCAGGTTGCACACCACCACACCTTCCTGCAAATCCCGCAGAATAGCCTCCAGGCGATTTTTCTGTTCTTCGACCCGGACAGTAGCGGTCGTCATCGCTTGCAACAGATCGCGGTGGTGGGTAGCCAAGCGCCGGGTCAGTTCGCTAACCGCTTGGAATAGCGGATTGAGCTGGTTTGGTCCTGCATATTGGATTTCATGATCAGGGTTGGTGCGCAGAGTGGTTAACAGATTGCGCGTCAGGCTGGTGAGTGGTGCGGCAATGCTCTGATCGAAAAACAGCCAAGCGGCAGCGATCACCGCTATCAGGAAAAATCCCGAGACTGCCCCATAATGCATGACATAGCCCCAAGGATCGAAAGTAGCCGGATTGGCTAACTCGCCGCGCCGGACCATTTCGGCTAACGCCAGCCCGAGCGATGCCAGCACGGCTGCCAGTGCCGTAACCGTGATGGCAATAAAGACCAGTGCAAAAATAAACCTTGATTTCATAAGATAATCGTTGCTGACTCTGAAGCAGTGTGATCGTAATGCTCTATCAGCAATGCCAAGGATGCCTTAGCAGTCACTTAAGAGACGATGAAGGGAGAATCCTAGAAAAGTTGTGCCGTAAATTCATAGTGAATTTGGTTGCGCAGCGTGTTAATCGACCGGAAGGCATCAAGCAACAGCCAACGTTGCCGTTTGCTCAGGGTTTTTAAATCCACGTAATAGTTGATGCGACGGCTCGCATTAAAATCCACAATCTGTTTTTTAAGCAAAATCTCGGTCAATAATGAAAAGGCGGCTGAGAGATTTTCGTACTCGTTAGCGCTAAAAATGCCTGCCTCTCTGAGTGCATAAATGCGCTCCAGCGTCGAAGTTTTCTGGATACCCTCGCGTAGCGCCAATAATCGAATGGCGCCTATCAATGGAATGGTTCCGGTGTATTTCAGGTCGATTTGGCCACGATGATCGCGATCAGCCTTCTCAGTGATAAAGCCGCCGAGGAAGCCGAGAGCGACATTATGCTTGGTTTTTTCCAAGAACATTTGTTTGAGGAAAAAGGGATTTTTGCGCGTCAACTGGGAAACGGCCTCACGCAATTCGACCGCAAGTTTGTTGTTACCCCAAACTGGCTGGAAATCAAAGAAAATGTCCGAAAGACGGATCGCAATAAAATTGCTTTTCTGGCCCCATCGTGAGATTTGCTCGATCCATTGACGCAGTGTTTTCCGCCATAATGGATTCATGGCCATGCAGTGACCATTGCAATAGGGAAAGCCAACGTCATTTAGAATCCGGCATAATCGTTCAGCTAACTCAATGTAGAAGGTGTCGATTCGTGTATGTTCGCTATCGGGATAATCGGCGATGATGAAGCCGTTATCCTGATCAGGGAACAGGAAGTTCTCGCCACGCCCGCTGGAACCCATGACAATAGCTGCGGCTGTTACCGGCGGATCGCCCCAACCTTCCGTCGTCATCAGCCTCAATACCATCTCAATGATACGGCGATAAATATCATTGTTGATGCGGGTGAGTAGTTGTTGAATCTCTGGGGCAGGCACATTGTCAGCGAACAACGCTTGAGCGAGTTCGATCTGTGCTGCTTTCACTTCTTTCAATCCCTCAACTGTTCCTTCATGACTTAGCTGCTCGATCTGATGCATCAGGCCGTGCGAGGCGGCTGTTAACACATCCTGTCGATACAGGATGCCGACAAGCCGGCCTTGATTATTGACGACAGGTAGTTGCTGCAGATCGTAGCGAAGCAATGTCGCAATGGCATGATAAAGCAACTGCTGGTGCTGAACAGTCACAACCGGTTCGGTCATCACGGTTTCCACGGGCGTATCCGGTGGCGCACGGTAGGTAATACGGCGGGTGACGTCCTGTTCGGTGAGAATTCCTATTGGGCGTCCGATATCATCTTCGATGAGTGCACAGGATGTACGTTTGGAGGTCATCTGTCTAATGATCTCGATACATCGAGCACCAGATTTTGCTATCACCCATTTATTGGTGCGCATGAAATCGCGAACCGGCAAGCTGAAAAAAGCAGTTCGTGGAATATCTGTATTTGAGGGTAATTGTATTGCCATAAAATTTTATCAAATGTAATTTTTATATAACAAATTGGTACATAAATTGTCCAAATTGTAATAATTAATTATTTTAGCGTGTTGCAATTTTAGTATTTACGGTAAATATTAAGGTTAATCACCGGAAAATACCGGTGGTTTATGGCGTCATCGCATACTCCCCCTGCAGTTTATCATTGCTTCCCAGCACCGTTTTAGCTGGGGGACGATAAAGCTGATTGATGCGCCATATTGTGTTGTTAACACCAAAGGTTGAGGAGGAAATATGTCAGCGAAAGTTATCTGGCTATTTGCTTTCGTGGCGCTCTACTGGACCTACTGCATTTACTGGGGTATCCGGGGCGCCCGTATGGCTAAGACAGCAAGCGATTACTTTATTGCCGGTCGCCAACTCTCTCTATGGGTATTTGTATTGGCCGCCACGGCGACTTCGTTCTCCGGTTGGACCTTCATGGGTCATCCGGGCCTGGTCTACCGCGATGGCTTTCAATATGCCTACGCTTCGTTCTATACCATCACCATTCCTTTTACTGGGGTCATTTTCCTCAAACGGCAATGGATGCTAGGCAAGCGCTTTGGTTATGTCACGCCGGGCGAAATGCTGGCGGATTATTTCCGCGGTGACTTCATCCGCATTCTAACGGTGATCGTGGCGCTGTTTTTCTCGATCCCCTATCTGGGTGTGCAGTTGGGCGCCTCGGGGTTCCTGTTCAACGTACTGACCGATGGGCTGGTCAACGAAAACTTCGGGATGTGGGTATTGTCGATCGTGGTGCTCGTCTACGTCGCCTCGGGTGGGTTGCGCGCGGTGGCTTATGTGGACACTGTGCAATGCATCCTGCTGGCGTTGGGCATCATCGTTACCGGCATCATTGCCCTCAATGCCGTCGGCGGCTGGGATGCATTGAACGGCTTGATGGCCAAGCTCGGCCAGACGGATATCGGTAAGTGGGGAACGACCAAGGGTTACGGCGGTGGCGATTACAGCGCCTATTTGGCCGTGCCGGGCGTCATCCAGTGGACCGCCGGCCTGGGTAAGGAAACGCCAGTGGGCGGTTTATGGACTGGCATCATGGTGTTGACCTACATGTTTGCATTGATGGGAATTCAATCGGCTCCGGCATTCACCATGTGGTCGTTCGCCAACACCAACCCGAGACCGTTCGCGGCTCAGCAGGTGTGGGCGTCGTCCTTCGCCATTGGCTTGATTCTGTTCTTCTTCACTGCTTTTCAGGGTATGTCGGCTCATTTCCTCGGTGCGAGTCCGCGGTTCAACGACGCGGGGATCGCGATTCTCAACATCATTCCCGACACGGTGGCGGCGAAGCCCGACTCGCTGGTGCCGCATTACTTCAACCTGATCGGCGATACCATGCCCTGGCTGGTAGGCCTGCTCGCCGTGTGTGCATTGGCGGCCATGCAATCAACCGGGGCGGCCTATATGTCCACCGCCGGCGGCATGCTGACGCGCGATCTCTACAAGCGCTATCTCAACCCCGAGGCAAGCCATGTCACCCAGAAGTTGTTCGGCCGGTTCGGCGTTGCCTTCATCGTTATTTCTGCGCTGTTGGTGGCGACCTTTTCCAAGGATGCGCTGGTGCTGCTAGGCGGCTTGGCCGTTGCTTTCGGCTTACAGATGTGGGTGCCGCTGGCCGCGGTCTGCTATTTTCCGTGGATCACCCGTGCTGGGGCGAGTTGGGGACTGGTGGCAGGCTTGATCGGTGTGGCGATGACTGATTCGATCGGAGTGGACCTCTTTGGCGCCGCACTGCCATGGGGCCGTTGGCCGTGGACCATTCACTCGGCCGGCTGGGGTATCTTCCTCAACATCGGTGTTTGCGCCGCCATTTCGGCGATGACGCAAAACGCGGAAGATCACGCCCATAAGATGAAGTTCCACAACTTTCTGCACGAGCATGCCGGGCTGCCAGAGTCGAAGCGTGGTCTGATCCCGATCGCCTGGGGCATTACGCTGGCTTGGTTCTTCTTTGGTATCGGCCCTGGTTGCGTCATCGGCAACTGGATCTTCGGAGCGCCCAATGCCGGTATCGAGAATTGGACATTCGGCATCCCATCGATTTGGGCCTGGCAGATTCTGTTCTGGCTGCTTGGGGTCGGCATGATGTGGTTCCTCGCCTATAAAATGGAGATGTCGACAGTGCCGACTACCGAGGTGAAAGCCCTCATCGAGGACATCGGCGATACCAAACGTGGAGAGGCGGCTAGTTCATGATGTCGTTGTGATGAGCTTGTAGGTTGGGGGAAGGCGGTTCTTCCTTCCCCCATTGCCAGATTTACCGTCGAGTACTCTCAATCTATTCAGGCTAATATCGATGGCGTTTCTATTCGGGCCGGAAGGACGGTGGTTTTGGACCGCTGTCTTAGCGGTTGCCCTGTTCTTTCCGGTGCGCCAACTGATCTGGGTAGTTTCCGTTCGCCGCCAGGAGCGGAAGCAGAGACGGCAAATGGATGATGCCGAACGCGTTGCGCTGAAGCGGCGTGCGGGCTTTACCGCGACCTTGCTTTGCTTCATTTTTTCGCTTTTTTACGTCCAAGCGATGATCAGCAAGCTGTACCTTCTCCCATGAATCCACATATCCTTCGACGATTTATTATCTTCTGCGCCATCGCCACCGTTGTGATGTTCTCCTTGTGGGCGGTCATCGATTATTTCACCGCATCCCTGCCGGGCGACTACGAGGTTCGCCAGGGCGACATTCTGTTGACTGATAAAAAGTATGACTTGGCCCTGGAGCGCTTCGATGCGGCTCTGAAGGTGTCTCCGGACCATCGGGGAGCGCTGATGGGTCGTGCCATTACCTTCCTCCAGTCCGGGCGCCATGACGACGCGGAAGCCGAATTTACTTATCTGATCGATTACTTGACAAAAACACTCGGCGCGGACGATCCGACCGGTCATGGGGTGCTTGCCGGCGCCTATGCCAATCGCGGCATTCTTTATGATCGCAGCAACCGCCCTGAAAAAGCGTTGGCTGACTACAAACAGGCGCTGCGCATCGACGCGGGTGCGGTCGAAGGCCCCGGTTTGGCTCACCGGATTATCTACGGCAACTCACGCCCCGCGACCGTAAGAGATCGAGCTATGTACCTCGAGCAGCAGTTGGCTTTGCCAGAATCGGAGCGATTGTTAAGAGTACCTGAGCTGGACGAGCGCCAGCGTACCTATAAACCGTAAGCTTGTATTAGAAGCGGACGATATTGAGGACGTCCTGAAATAGCACCATGAAAAAGAAAACGGCGGCAATACAACCGAATAGCAGGTGTATGGCGTCAGTATTACCGGCTTCATCACGGAAGCGGATGCCATGCCAGGCGATGAAGCCGGTGACGATGAGAAAAATAATATTGATGGCAGGCTCAAGATCGCCGGCGAACTCAAACATCGCGTTACCTTTTTAGTTGAATTGCTAGCTGATCATGCCACGGGTAGAGGCGCTGGTGCCTTAACGCTCAACCCGTTGGGTTGGAGGGCAATTCTTTTCGTTCGAAATAAGGCGGCAGAATTGAGGTCACTTCTTTTTTTACCGTAGATGCTACGAAGATCGAAGCGAGCATAATGAGCACAATCAAAACGGTGACCAAGAAAAAACGGTTCGATCCGGCCGGCCGTTGCTGGATGTAATCATTATCGTAGCGATGATATGCCGGGTTGTTGATATTGAGTTTTCCGCTACGATGGCGCTCAAGAATCGAATGCGCGTAATGGCGGACCCAGGGCGGTACTTGGTGGTGCATCATATAGGTAGTGAAAAGACGTGAAACCAGTTCTTGCGGAAGATCCTGGCCAAACCATGCATGATAAGCCAGTTGCAATAGCTGAAATTCACCCACCTGCAATAGATTGGCGGCGGAACTAACGAGCTTGCGGTCGAGGTGTTCGGTCTCTTCTGACTCGGGATTGAGCAGTACCCGAAAAAAATTCATCCAGGCTCCCCTTCAACATGTCCTGCAGCGACGCATAATCCAGTGACCGGGTTGCTGTCATCGTTGGGTTGAAATGAAAACGATATTCGCATTTTGATGATTGAATTACGGCAATGATTCCCTCTTAGGAAGGACTTTGCGGGTCCGATTTTCAAAATCGAGCTGCGTGAAGTCAACGTAATCATTCACTCTCCTTGCCCCTGGCCTTCACCCCCAGCCCCTCTCCCGCAAGCGGGCGAAGGGAGTGAGCGGTTACAAGTCAACAAAATCATGGGCTTTCAGGAGCGCTGCTGGGACGCCGGCCCAGAATTGCTGGACTACAATTGCCGTTGCCGTTCCTTCGCTTCGATCATTTTTGAAGAGACCGCGATAGCCTGGCTCAAGGTGGTCACGTTCATTTCCTCTAGCAGTTCCAACATACGCATGAAGATACCTGCAGTGACTAAGGCATCGCCGAGAGCGGTGTGACGAGCAGATGTCTGCACACCAAAACGATCAGCGATAGCATCCAAATGATGCGCGGGCGTATGGTCATGAAGAAATACCGATAGTAGCAGAGTATCGAGCACCGGATTGTCAAAATGGATTCCACTATCTGCTTCTTTCATCTGAATAAACTTCAGGTCGAATGCAGCATCGTGAGCGATTAGCACCGCATCGCCAACAAACTGGTGGAACTGGGGCAGTACCAGATGGATAGGTGGCTTGCTTTGGACCATCTCATCAGTAATCCCGTGGAAGCGAGTAGATGTTTTGGGAATAAGGCGACCAGGATTGACCAGACGATCGAAGATCTCCCCAGTTAGAATACGGCCATTGACAATGCGTACCCCAGCGATGGAGACAATCTCGTCGCCTTCTGATGGCTTGAGTCCCGTGGTTTCCAGATCGAACACTACATAATCGAGCGACTTGAGGGGGCGCTCGGCGATATGGCTGCTCGATGTTGGTTGTTGGAGTAGGCTGAAATCGTAAAATTCGGGGCGTGGCGGCAATTCACTTTCAGTTTGCACGATCTGTCCTCGTATCATCGGTACTCGCAGACGGGCCAGCCCATTGCTGCGGCGGTCGCTCCAAATCTCACTCTGGTGATGATCGAGCACATCGCGCGCGGTCAGGTTGCCAGGGGTGCCAGGCAGGATGATGTTGAGCCAGCCGTCGAGCAGGGCTGCCAGTACAGGGTCACCTTGCCATGCAATATCGATGTAAATCTGCCGGGGTCCGGCTTCGACGCCAATATCGAACGTCTTTATTTTGGTACAATCACTAATACAGCGAATAAGATATTCCAACAGCAGGACCACCGAATGGCTATCGCAGCGTACCCATTGCGGTAGATCGACCACGGTCACGGTGATTTCCGCAGCTTCCCGGAAACGCAAAGCTACCAATTCTAGCAAGGTAGCGGACGATCCATCGGTCATTGGCCAATGGCCGGTGATCGCATCACGATACTTGCGGCACAGCTGGTTCACCGTTTCACTTAGTGCGGCGCTCTCCTTGAACACTACATCATCAAAACTACGGCGCGATGTAACGTCCATATCGGGATTAGCAGCTTGCATCTCGACCGCCGCACACAGGTTAGCTACCGGCGCTCGTAGTCCCTCGGTCGCTTCGCGCAACAGGCGGTCGCGTTTGCCGAGTGCGGTTAATTCCTCAGTGATGTCGTCAAGGGTAATAACATAGCCGGCTGGCGTGCCGGCATCATCAAGGATCAGAGTCATTTGGGCGTGCAGAGTATGCCGGCCATCAATGGTGGCGCAAACGAAGCGGGTCGTCGCACCCATTGGATGTTGATGATGCCGGCCTTCAGCGACCCGCAGACGAAGACGCCGGAAAGCGGTGGCGATGGGCTCGGGCGTGACGACTGTCAGTAGCGATCGGCCAAGTCCGAAATCGGTACTGATATGCAAGACTTTCAGCGTATGTTGGTTGTAGAGCAACACCTGATTATTGAGATTGCAGACCACCACGCCTTCCTGCAAATTCATCAGGATGGCCTCTAACTGGTGCTTCTGTTTCTCGACCTGGGCGGTGGCTGCGGCCATGGCGTCCAGCAGTTCTTGGCGGTGAGCAGCAAGCCGGCGCAAGATTTCGTTGGCGGCTCGAAACAAGTGGTTGAGTTGGGTGGGTCCCTCGTGTTGGGCTTGATACTCAGGATTAGCGTGCAAGGCAGTCAACAGGCCACGGGTCAGGCTGGTCAATGGCAACGCGACCAGCAAGTCGAAGAAGGACCATGCAGCGGCGGTTATAGCAATCAGGAGTAACCCGGCGCTGGCGCCGTAACTCGTCAGATAGCTCCACCCATCAAACACTTCAGGGTTGGCCAATTCACCGCGTTGTGCCATCTCGTCGAATATCAGCCACAACAGTGCAAGTATTATCGCTACTGTTACCAAGGCAAAGACGGCGAACGCCAGTGCAAAGATGAGTCGCAGTTTCATTAACCTGAATTCTGCCGGAGGAAAGACGTTGAAGCAAAAATGGAAGCCAGTCTTTAGGCACGATGGCCAGCCAATTCAGCACGGACGCGGTCACGCAACCGGTCAATAGCCTTCATAGCGTCTGCCAGATGCTCTTTAGCCCGCTTCGACAGACTATCGGGATGGAGGAAGTAGGTGATTTTCCTGCCTGTCCGGAAATCAGCAATCTGCTGACCCAATAATAGATTAGTAATTTGGACGAAACTGCCCTTGAGATCTTCGCGTTCGGTAGCGTCAAAAATGCCGAGACTGTGCAGAGCATCGATCCGCGCTAGCGTTCCGGTTTGCTCCACACCTTCACGGAGACTGAACAGCCGCGCGCCCTCGATCAGAGGCAATAGCGCATGGTGCTTAAGGTTGATCTGGCCTCGATAGTAGGGATCTTCCTTTTCAGTGACGAAGCCACCGAATAAACCCAGACCAACATTGTGATCACTGGTTTCGTCATACATTGCCCGCAAAAACGCCCGATCTTTATGCAACATAGCGGTCACATGGCTGCGCAGGCGGCGGGCCAAATCCGGATTGTGTCCCCACACCGGCTGGAAATCGAAAAAGATATCCGACAACTGAAGGGCAATTCGATTGCGCTTGCGTCCCCAGCCATCCAGTTGCCGGAACCATTGTGATAACGTCTTGCGCCACATCGGGTTGATCGCCATGCAGTAACCGCGGCACAGCGGCAGACCGACAGTATCCAGCGTTGCTACCAGCCGGCTGGCTAGTTCCATAAAATAGCCATCGATACGGCTGTGCTCTTCGTCAGGGTAGTCCTCGATGATGAAACCGTTGTCCTGATCAGGACCAATGAAATTTTCACCCCGGCCACCTGAACCCATAACGATGACCGAGAAATCGGCGGGTGGTTTACCCCAGCCCTCGGTAGCGAGACTGGCGATGCACATATCGGTGACGCGCCGGTAGATATCGTTATTAATATGGGTCAGCAACGCCTGAATCTCAGGTGCAGGTAATCCATCATCCAGCAATTCAGCGGCGAGTTCGACCTGCGCTGTCTTGACCTTCTGAAGTCCTTCAAGAGTTCCTTCGTGGGTAATCAAGTCGATTTGCTGCACCATCTGTGCGGATGCCTCGGACAGCGCATCATACATATCGAGAATGCCGATTACGGCTCGATCCTCATTAAGTACCGGTAAATGACGTAGGTTATAGCGCCGCATCCGGCCAATGGCATTGTAGAGGTATTCGCCAGCAGAAATGGTCAGCACCCGGCGAGTCATAACCTGATCGACAGGCGTTTCAGGGGGGATTTGAAAAGCGATGCGCCGTGTCACATCCTGTTCGGTCAAAAGACCCAGTAAGCGTCCATTGACATCGGTGACAATAACACTGGATGCATGATCACCGGACATCTGCTGGATAGCTTCGGCACAGGTTGTGCCCGATAGCACGGTTGGCGGACGGTCGCGCATGAAGCCGCAAACGAGTTTGCTGAAAATCGCCGTTTGAGATCGCACCCGCTACCTCCGCAATGGCTGATATGCGTCAATGAACGGATAAGAGTATCAGGCCAGACTGAGGATCGAAACCGAGAAAGCGGCGAATAAAGCAACGGCAAATAGGGTGCGGGTGGGTGGGAAGTTTTGAGTGACACGAAACACGTGGTAGAGACCCGCGAGAAACAAGGCTGTGCCGAAAACAGCCAGTGCTTGATAGATCAGTGGTATCGGTCCAGCAGAATGGGCGGTCGTGGTCGTCACGGCGACTGTGAATGCCACTGCTGGCAATGCTGGCAGAGTTAACGGTAACAGATAGCCGCCCGCCCGGTAGAGCAACCCTAGTTCACCCCGGCCACCTAATGCCTTGGCCATGAGCCAAGCTACTAGCATGATGCCGATGTGGATCATGATTGTAATCACAATACCTGGCAAAATATTACCTAGCATTAGAACCCAGAATGGGATATGAGCAACCGGGATTCCTTGTAACTCGCCGCCGATGGAGCGTTGCAGCAAGGCGACCAGAATGCCATAAATCACCCCAACTAGGATGATAAAGGCGCTGATCCAGAGCGGGGCGCGCCGGTTTTCGCAGGCATGTACATAAGCATCTGGTTTAAGCAGAAAAATGTCGATAATGGGCAATTTTCACCTCCCCCCCAGCCCTCCCCCTTGGGGGGGAGGTGATTTTAGGGAGAGTGTAATAGCTACTGTTGACCAGAAGCTGGTTGAGTTGTTGGAGTTTCTGCCGCCGGTGCTTCCGCCGCGGTATCCGTGGCTGCTTTCACGGCTTCAGCCGTATCGGCTGCGGCTTTTGTCGCGGTGTCCGCCGCGGTATCCGTGGCTGCTTTCACGGCTTCAGCCGTATCGGCTGCAGCTTTTGTCGCGGTGTCCGCCGCGGTATCCGTGGCTGCTTTCACGGCTTCAGCCGTATCGGCTGCAGCTTTTGTCGCGGTGTCCGCTGCGGTATCCGTGGCTGCTTTCACGGCTTCAGCCGTATCGGCCGCGGCTTTTGTCGCGGTGTCCGCTGCCGGAGCCGTCGCTGCCGCTGCCGGCGCTTCTGGTTTCTTGGCGTAGGTGGGGTCAGGTATCGCCGACCAGACCATCAACGCCAAGGCAAAGGCCGCAGTCACCAAGGCAAAGGTATTGCTGCTGTAGCGCTTGGGATCGTAGTTTTGCCAACCGTGGATGCGGTCAATCTCACGCAGTATCTTCTCGTTCTTTTCACCGCCGGTCAGCAAGCTGATAACGACGATGGTGAACCAGGCCGCCGACATGGTGAAGATACCGGTGACCAAGTGGACAATTGGCCCAGCATCGATCAGCGTGAAATCACCCAGCTTGCCTTTGCTGAAGAATAAAATGCCGGACAGGATGCCGCCGACTAGCAGGCCGGCGATCGCGCCTGGTTTGTTGGCGCCTTTCCACCAGATGCCGAGAATCAGCACCGGGGTGAAGGTTGAAGCTGCCACGATGAAGGCCCAAATGACACTGGTCAACAGAAAGTCCGGGGGATTCAGCGCCAGACCGATGGTCGCCAAGCCACCCAGTGCAGTGAAGATGTAACCCATCTTGATCTTGCTCTGATCCGCTGCGTTCGGATTGATGGTCGAATAGATATCGCTGCCCAGACCGGTACCAATCACCATCAGCAAACCAGCAATGGTCGAGAAACCTGCCGCCAGTGCGCCAGCCACTGGCATCGCGGCGATCCAGCCTGGTGTCAGCGCTTGGCTCATCACCACGATCAGCAAATCCGCTTCTTTCGGTTGGATTTGCAGGCCTTGGGCGTTTAGTTCGTTCACAGTGTAAAGCTTGGCGGCGAAACCAATGGCAAAGGTGGTGAAGAATACCAGGCCAATGAAGAAGGTGCCCCACAAGGTCGACATCTTCGCGTCGCGGATCGACGGTGCCGTGAAATAGCGCATGGCGATGTGCGGCAGGCCCATGGTGCCGCAGGCGATGGAAAAGAATACGCCGAAGTAAAACTTGAAACTCATCGGCACGGTGCCATTCACCGTGAGGAACGGGTTGAAATAGGAGGCCATGACCTCATTCATTTGCGGCACCAGTTCGCCGTAGCCGAATGGCGGGAAGAAACTGGCTGGACCCGCGCCAAGTTTCAACAAGATGATTGTCGCTGGCACGTACAACGCGATCAGCATGATGATCGCTTGTAAGGTCTGGTTGTAGGATAAGCCGTACATGCCGCCGATGGTGACGTAAGCGGTGACCACCAGGCCGCCAACGACTAAACCAGTCGTGTAATCCCAGTGGAACATCACCTGAAAGACGTTACCGACGCCTTTCATCTGGCCGATCAGGTAGAGCTGGGCCAGAAAGATCATACAGATTACCGCGACGACCTTGGCCGTTTGCCCGAAGCGTTCGCCGATAAACTGCATGCTGGTGTATTTGCCCCAGCGCCGTAGGGCCGGCGCCAGCGCAATGGAAATCAGCACGAAGCCGCCGGTGAAACTCATCACCAGCGCCACCACGTAATATTGCATCTTCCACAGCAGCGCGGTGAAGCCCAGGAAGGTGGCGAGGCTCATGTAGTTGGAGCTCATGGCTAAGCCGTTCGAGAGTCCGCCAAAACTGCGGCCGGCAGCGAAATAGTCGTCACTGGAGGCAACTCGCCGCTTTGACAACCAGCCGACGTAGAGGAAGGAACCCATCATCAATAGCGTGTAGATGATACCAAGGGTCGAAACCGCTCCCGACGGCTCGAAGACGTAGTATTTGGGTTCTTCCGCCTGCGCCAACGCCAAGGCTGGCAGGAACAGGGCAATCAGCGCTAAAAGCCTACTCATGGGTTGCCTCCTGGCGCGCTGTCTGCTGCTCCGCTACTGGAATCGTTGATTTCCTGATCCACTTTTTCGCTGATCTGGATGTAGATCCAGAAAACCGGGATGAGTACCAGCCAGCCGATGACAATGGTTAACCAATAGTCGGCTGGGAATCCAAAGATCGTCACCTTGTTCAGTTCAGGGAACAAGAAGTACATGGGGAAAATGTGGGTCATCAGGGTGACTACCACAAAAGCAATCAGCGTTGTTCGACACTGACTTTTATAGGCAACATGCATTCGTTCAGCGTTATTCATTCGCTTTTCTCCTGCTTTTGACTAGATTATGCGGTCTCTTTTTCATCTCCGTAGTTAAAGACCACCTGATGGACGCAACTACCAGAGTGGCTTCTTACTGGCCAACAGCCTGCTTAGGAAAATGGCTCATTTTGCTCAGTAGTTGTTCCGAACGTGTAAAGATAGATCAAAAAATCGAAATGGAAATAGATATCCACATTTCATTTCGATTTAATTTAAGAAGAAAATGTTATTTTTTACAGACAATTGATTGATTTTTATTATAAGCTTTAGCAATATAAAAGTTGCTGTCTCTCTATGTCCTGGCTTCCAGATCATCATTTAATGACGTGAACAAAAACCTTAAATTCACTTTTGTCCTTGCGGCGTTTCTGGTATTGGTGATCAGCCTGGAGTTAGCGGCTGACTATGCGATCTACTATGTTTTAGAGCCAGAAAGCCAGCAGCATCTTGTTGCGATGCTATCCCCAAGACTGGAATTACTTGTAGAGTTGAAGGTGTTGGCCCTGGCGATTCTCGGTGTCATGTTCACCATTTCTTGGCAACTCTATGTCAAGGGACCGCTGAAAATCGTTGAGGGCATTCGTATCATTCTCAACGCTCACCCTAGCCATCGCCTCAAACCTTTCGGCCCCGCTGGAATCCAGGCGCTGGCGCGGGCAGTGAATGATCTAGCGGAGCGGGGAGAAACACTGGCCCATGATCTCGAAATCAAGGTCGCCCACGCCAAATCCTCGGTCGAAGAAGAAAAAAACCGGTTGGCGGCACTGATGTCCGAGCTTTCCCAGGGAGTGCTGGTTTGCAACCGCGACGGTCGTATTTTGCTCTACAACGAGCGCGCCCGGCAGGCACTCAGCGCACCCGGAAACGCTCAGGGAACTACAGCGTTGGTGGGTCTTGGCCGCTCCATTACTGCCGTCATCGACCGCAATCTGCTGGATCACGCCCTAGAGAGTCTACAATCCCGCCTTGAGAAGCATGAAGCAGATCCAACAACCCGGTTCGTTATCACGACCCGGAGCGGACAGTTCATTCGGGTACAAATGGCGCCAGTGCTGGCCGTCATCCAGCCGTCTTCCATGCATCAAACCACTACAGCAGCAATTGGCGGATTCGTGATGACGCTGGAGAACATCACCCGCGCCTTCGAGGTGGATGCGACCCGCGACATGTTGCTTCAATCATTCACCGAAGGTAGCCGGGCCGCCCTCGCCAGCATTCGCGCTGCGGTAGAAACACTGATGCATTACCCGGATTGTGAACTTGCGCACCGTGACCGCTTTCTTCAGGTCATCCATGAAGAGACCTGCAACCTGAGTACCCGGGTGGACCAAGTGACGGCTGAGCACGCTGATTCACTGAAGACCCGCTGGCCGTTGGAAGAGATGCTCGGTGTTGATCTTATCGCCGCGGCTCAGCGCCGGATCGAGAGCCGGCTTGGTATGGCCACCCAGCTGGAAACCCCTGACGAGGGATTGTGGATCAAGGCTGACAGCTACACACTGGTTCAGGCGATGAGTTATGTAGCAAGCCGGTTGCAACATGAAGCCGGGGTACGTGAACTGTCCTTCCATTTGGAACGGCATGCCCGGATTGCAGAGCTGGATATGATCTGGACTGAACCGTTGCTTTCGCAGCACATTCTGTACGGTTGGGAAACAGATCCCATGCATGCTGGCGGTGAAGACAGCCCGCTATCCTTTCGCGATGTCATTGAACGGCATGGCGCGGAAATCGTGTATATGCTCGATCAAGCGCGGCAACAACCCTTGTTTCGTTGGCTGTTGCCCCTCGCTCAACCAACACAGCCTTTACCTGGCGCCTTCATCCGCTATGGCGAAAGCCGGCCGGAATTTTACGATTTCGACCTGTTCCACCAGGCTGGCCAGACGTCAGAGCTGGATCACCGGCTGCTGACAGAATTGACCTATACGGTGTTCGATACAGAAACAACAGGGTTGAATCCGAACGCTGGCGATGAAATCGTTTCCATCGGTGCAGTGCGTATTGTCAATAATCGCCTGCTGCGTTATGAGACCTATGAGCAATTAATCGATCCAAAGCGGCCAATTGATCCCATGTCACAAACGGTTCACGGTATTTCGAACGAAATGCTGCGCGGGCAATCGACAATCGATCAGGCGCTGCCGCAGTTTCACGAATACTGTGTGGATACCGTGCTGGTCGGGCACAATGCGGCATTCGACATGCGCTTCCTGCAATTGAAGGAAGATCAAACAGGTATCCGTTTCACCCATCCCGTGCTGGATACGCTGCTGTTATCGGAAGTGCTGCACCCGAATCAGGAATCGCATTCCCTAGAAGCGATTGCTGAACGCTTGGGCGTGAAAGTCCTGGCCCGTCATACCGCCCTGGGTGATGCACTGGTAACCGGCGAAGTATTTCTGCGGATGATTCCATTATTAGCGGCGCAGGGCATTCTCACGTTGGGTAACGCCCGCGTAGCGACTGAGAAAATTTACGCCAAGGTGAAATATTGAAGCCCTCATTACCATCCCTGGCCTCTCTCCCTGCTTGGGAGAGAGGCGGGGAGAAGGTTTGGGTTTAGTGCGCCGCTGCGCCTGCTGAACCAAAGCCGGTTTGCGCGCGTACGTACTGATCCTCGAACGCCTCTTTCTCCCTGGTTGCGCGGACACTGCTGTCCGTCACCGAACCCAGCCAAGCCATGAAGAATGCCAGCGGCATGGAGAAGATCGCGGGTTGTTCATACGGGAAGATGGGTTCCTTGTTGCCAAGCACGCTGACCCACACCGCCTTGGACAATACGACGATCAGCACCGCCGACACCAGGCCAGCGATACTGCCCCAGATCGCGCCGCGCGTGGTGAGCCCTTTCCAGTACATCGACAAGATCAGTACCGGGAAATTGCACGACGCGGCGACGCCGAAGGCCAGGCCGACCATGAACGCCACGTTCTGCCGCTCGAACGCAATGCCGAGCAGCACGGCGAGGACGCCCAGGATTAATGAGGATGATTTGGAAATCCGAACTTCCTCGGCTTCGGTCGCCTGACCCTTGCGAATGACGTTGGCGTAGAGATCGTGCGAGATCGCGGACGCGCCAGCGAGTGCCAGCCCCGCTACCACGGCCAGAATCGTGGCGAAGGCCACCGCCGACAAGAAACCGAGCAGCAGGTTGCCGCCGACTGCGTGCGCCAAATGCATGGCCGGCATGTTATTGCCACCCAGCAGCCGGCTACCTACGACGCTGCCCTCGAAGTATTGCGGGTCGGTGCCGACGATGGTGATCGCCGAAAGGCCCATCAGCGCTACCACAGTGAAGAAAAAGCCAACGCAGAGGGTGGCGACGAACACGCTCTTGCGCGCTTCCTTAGCGTTGGGCACGGTGAAGAAGCGCATCAAGATATGCGGCAGGCCGGCGGTGCCGAACATCAGGCCGAGCGACAGGGAGACCGCTGTCACCGGATCGGCCAGCAGCGAACCCGGTCCCATCAGCGCCAGTCCTTTCTTGGAATTGGCGACCGCCTGGGTGGTCAATGTCTCAAAGTTGAAACCAAACTTGGAAAAAGCTAACAGCATCACGAGCGTGCCGCCGCCAAGCAGCAGGCACGCCTTGATGATCTGCACCCAGGTGGTGGCGATCATGCCGCCGAAGGTCACATAGATCACCATCATCACGCCGACGATAACCACTGCCATCCAGTACTCCAGACCGAACAATAGCTTGATAAGCTGTCCCGCGCCCACCATCTGCGCGATCAGGTAGAACACCACCACGGTCAGCGAGCCGATTGCAGCGATGGTACGCACCTGCCGCTGGTCCAAACGATAGGAAGTGATGTCGGCGAAGGTGAATTTACCGAGATTGCGCAACCGCTCAGCCATGATGAACATGATGAACGGCCAGCCCACATAGAAGCAGATACAGTAGATATAGCCGTCGAACCCTTGAAAATAAGTCAGGCTGGTTAGACCAAGCAAGGTGGCCGCCGACATGTAGTCGCCCGCAATGGCCAAGCCGTTCTGGGTGCCAGTGATGCCACCGCCCGCTGTGTAGTAGTCGCTGGCCGATTTAGTGCGCTGGGCTGCCCAGTAGGTGATACCCAGGGTCGCCATCACGAAGATGAAGAACATCACGATCGCGTGGACGTTGAGCGGCTGCTTCTGGGTCGCTCCGACATCCGGGGCGGCCATGGCCAACCCCATCCAACCCAGGGCCAGCGCGATGAAGGCATATTTCATGATCCGGGAATTCATTCGATGGCCCCTTTAATAATCTCCGAATTGATATCATCGAACTCGCCGTTGGCGCGACGGATGTAGAGGCCAGTCATCAACCAGAACAGCAGAATCATACCTGCACCGATAGGCCAGGCAATAGAGGCGGTGCCGCCTTCCCAGATAGGGGTAGCTAATAGCGTTGGATTAAACGCCACAACCATGATGAAAATGAAGTAGATGCCTAAGACTATGACTGTCAGCATCCACGCAAAGCGGCTGCGTTTAGCGACAAGTTCATCAAATTTCGGATTTTTTCGGATCCGCTCATACACGGCGGTCGACATATATGTTGTCCTCATGCATTGTTGGTGGGTTGGTCTTCCCTGCCCGATAAATCCAGGGTAGGGCCATAGAAATTTAGGAGTAGCAAATTGCGTTGTCTATGGCGGTATTACATGTTGGGCATACTTTTTATTTCGAACTTATCTTTTAGAAAATTATCGTTTTTTAATGTGATCACCCATTGTATTTCTGATCATATGTCATGATAATATTACATCGCTCTCACTCTCACTTCGCTATCCTTTCATCGCCATGAATCTTATCAATACGCTCGCCCGCGAACTCACCGCTCAAGAATCCCAAATAGAAGCCGCCGTTGCCTTGCTGGATAGCGGGGCTACCGTACCCTTCATCGCGCGCTATCGTAAGGAGATCACTGGTGGATTGGATGATACGCAATTACGCTTGCTGGAAGAGCGGCTGGGCTACCTGCGCGCGTTGGAGGAACGGCGCGATGTGATCCTAGCCAGCATCCGCGAGCAGGGTCAGTTGAATGCTGAGCTAGAAACCGCGCTCCTCGCTGCCGATACCAAGACCCGGTTGGAAGATCTTTACCTGCCCTACAAACCCAAGCGTCGCACCAAGGCTCAAATTGCCCGTGAAGCAGGACTGACGCCATTGGCGCATGGTTTGCTGGCCGATCCCATGCGGATGCCGGAAACATTTGCTGCCGGGTTTATTGACGCTGAGCGCGGTGTTCCTGATGTGAAGGCGGCGCTGGACGGGGCACGGCAGATTCTAATGGAGGAATTTGCCGAAAATGCCGAATTGCTGACCGGTCTGCGCGAATATCTTTGGGAAAACGCAGTGCTACATTCGCAGATGGTGGACGGCAAGGCGGAGGAGGGCGCTAAGTTCCGCGATTATTTCGATTACCGGGAAGCACTGCAAAAGATTCCCTCACATCGCGCCTTGGCACTGTTCCGGGGCCGTAATGAAGGGGTGTTGCAACTGGCGTTGGAAATCGGTGATCCGGCGGTGCCCGGCCCTGATCCCGGCGAGCGGCGGGTTGCCGCCCAGTTTGATATCCGTGATGCGGGCCGGCCTGCTGATGCCTGGCTGCGGGAAACTGTTCGCTGGGCCTGGAAAATCAAACTGCTGCCACATTTTGACACCGAGCTCAAACAACGCTTGCGTGAAGCGGCTGAAGAGGAAGCGATCCGGGTATTCGCCAGCAATTTACGCGATCTGCTGCTGGCGGCGCCCGCGGGCGCCCGCCCTACATTGGGCTTGGACCCCGGATTACGCACGGGGGTCAAAGTAGCGGTGGTGGATGCGACTGGCAAGCTAGTGAACACCGGAACCATTTATCCTCATGTCCCACGCAACCAATGGGATGCGAGTCTGCAGATTCTCGCTGAACTGTGCCGCCAGCACAAAGTTGAGCTGATTAGCATTGGCAACGGTACAGCCTCCCGCGAGACCGACCGGCTGGCGATAGATTTGATCAAGCGCTATCCTGAATTGCGCTTGCAAAAACTGGTGGTATCGGAAGCCGGCGCATCCGTTTATTCTGCCTCGGAATTAGCAGCGCGGGAATTTCCCGGCGTCGATGTGTCGTTGCGTGGCGCCGTATCCATCGCCCGCCGCTTGCAAGACCCGTTGGCCGAGCTGGTCAAAATCGAACCTAAGGCGATTGGAGTCGGCCAATATCAGCATGATGTCAGTCAAGCTCGCCTGGCGCGGACGTTGGATACGGTGGTCGAAGACTGCGTGAATGCGGTTGGAGTCGATGTGAACACCGCTTCAGCACCGTTGTTAGCGCGGGTCGCCGGGCTAAATGCGACCCTGGCCCGCAATATTGTCGAGTTTCGCGACGCCCATGGCCCCTTCCGCCACCGTGAGCAGTTGCTCAAGATTTCCCGGCTGGGCGACAAGACCTTCGAGCAGGCCGCTGGATTTCTGCGTATCCTCAACGGCGACAACCCATTGGACCGTTCCGCGGTCCACCCGGAAGCTTATCCCTTGGTCAAGCGTATCTTGGCCGCCAGCGGACGCGGATTGCACGAGGTATTAGGCAATGCGGCATTTCTAAAGGCGCTGGAGCCGGCCCGTTTCACCGATGAGCGGTTTGGCGTGCCGACCGTGCGCGATATTCTGGCGGAACTGGAAAAGCCAGGCCGCGACCCCCGTCCGGAATTCAAAACCGCTGTATTTAAAGACGGCGTGGAAAAACCAGCGGATCTACAGCCAGGAGTGGTATTGGAGGGGGTGGTCACCAATGTTGCCAATTTTGGCGCCTTTGTCGATATCGGCGTTCATCAGGATGGGCTGGTGCATATCTCGGCGCTGGCCGACCGGTTTGTCAAAGACCCTCGCGAGGTGGTCAAGGCCGGTCAAGTGGTTAAGGTCAAAGTGCTGGAAGTTGACCTGAAGCGGCAACGGATTGCCTTGACCATGCGGCTGAGTGAACCGGTCACGGGTACACCCGCGCGAAAGGCGGAGAATACCCAACGTCCTGCCTCCCGGCAGGATCGGGAAAAACGGGGACCGCGCCAGCCATTGCCGGGTGACCGTCAGCAATCCCCCGAAGCGCGCCCGAATGCTTTCGCTGAAGCATTTGCCCGGGCACGGCAGAAATAAATCAGTGTGGAGTTTCGCTCTGTTGAGCCATTCTTTCACCCTATCCAGAAGTTCTTGCAGAGGGGGTTTATCATTCATCCCGGTCGGCGAGCAGGTCGTCCTCATTGCTGAATTCGTCCTCCTCGTAGCCTAAGTCGTCTGCTTCCATTTCATCGAAGGGGCCGGACCAGTCTTCCGGGGCTTCAATCGGATCAATGGGCAGTTCATACCAGGCATCGAGATCCAGTTCTTCCAGTTCGCCGTCGAAGTACTGGATTTCGACCGTTTGGGCGTCTTCATCGAGGGCGACCACCTCGAAGTCGTTACCCGTTTCTTGATTGCGATACCAGCTACCAATGATGGGATCAACATCGCTCATGCTCGATCTCCTGCTGCGGGTGGGTAGGGGTGAGTCATTGCTTGATGGGAGTGACCGGGCGACGACTCATTTTTTATAGATTCTCAGTGAATTTTGACTAATGAGCCTTGCACAATTCAACCTTGAAATCACAAAAATTCGCGATGACCGTCAACATGGCGCTAGCGAATTGGCCCGCCGTTGTCTAGCTATCCTGGCAGAAGCCGCGCGGACCGTGCCAGCTCAGGATGCCGTGGTATTGCGGGAGCAGTTAAAAACCCTGGCTTGGGAGCTGGCCAAGACCCGGCCGAGCATGGCTCCTTTAAAAAATCTGTTGCATCGCTGGCGCGAAGAGCTGGCGCTTGATGTCACCCTGGATGTGGCTACGGCGCGAGTGTCGGCGGCTCAGCAAGCCGAGGCATTGATCGCCGCTTCGCGCCAAGCCGTGGCCGGCTGCGCTGCCCACGCTGCCCAATTTCTGGGTCCTGGGCGAACCATAATGACCCATAGCCTCAGTTCGACAGTATTGCAGGTTTGCCGGTTGTTGCGAGATCAAGGCTTGCACGTTATCGCTACCGAATCCCGGCCTTTGGCAGAGGGGCGGTTGTTAGCGGAGAAGCTGTCGAATTGGGGAATACCGGTAGTTTATATCACCGATGCTCAAATGGGCCTGTTTGCTGCTGATGCCGACGCTGTGCTAGTTGGCGCTGACAGTGTGCGGGCCGATGGCGCGGTGGTGAATAAGGTAGGCACTTATCCGTTGGCGTTGGCGGCGCACGATCAGGGCATACCTTTTTACGTCTGTTGCGAAAGCTTCAAGTGGCGCCAGACCGGAGAACCGTTGCCGGAATTGGAGGAAATGGCCGCGGATGAACTCGGAGCGCCAGAAAGGCCAGGGATGACCGTGCGCAATGTCTATTTCGACATTACGCCAGCGCGATTGATCAGCGCCTGGATCAGCGAGTTAGGGGTGCGGCGGTGATTCGAATTCCAGAATGCAGGAGCCCTGTTTACGGGTTCCTGCATCACGGACTGTGATATAGACAGTCGCTTTAGCCGGCCTTAGCCGTCTAATCCCACGACCCGCCGCATCTCTTCTCCTTCATCCATCGGCTGACGCAGCGCCCGGTTGACTGCACTGATTACTGCGTTCAACGAGGCGGTGACGATGTTACTGTCAATACCCACCCCAAACAGCGAGGCCGGATCGCTATCCATGCGCACCTCGACGTAGGATACTGCTGTGGCATTAGCGCCCGCGCCGATGGCATGCTCATGGTAGTCGACGATCCGAACATTCAAACCGAAGTGCCGGTTCAATGCATCAATGAAGGCGTCAATTGGGCCATTGCCTTTGCCTGACAGTAAGCGCTCCCGTCCATGCTCGCGTATCGTCGCTGTCAGCTTGTGAGTGCTGCTCGCATGACCATCAGGCGCAGTGCGGTATTCAACAAAATGAAACGGCTCGTCTGGTTGCAGATATTCGGCCTGAAATGCCGCCCAAATAGCTGCCGAGGTCAATTCTTTGCCCGTCGCATCGGCTGTGGCTTGCACCATTTTGCTGAACTCGATCTGCAAGCGGCGTGGCATCCGCAACCCGTAATCTTTCTCCAGCAGATAGGCAATGCCACCCTTGCCGGATTGGCTATTGACCCGGATCACTGCTTCGTAGCTGCGACCTACATCGGCGGGGTCAATCGGCAGGTAAGGTACCTCCCAGCGTGAATCACCGGCCGCCCAACGCTGTTCCTGGGCGGCGAAACCTTTCTTGATCGCGTCTTGGTGCGAACCAGAAAAAGCGGTGAAGACCAGGTCACCGGCGTAGGGATGCCGTGGATGCACTGCTATTTGGTTGCAATATTCCGTGGTACGGACAATTTCGTCCATTACCAGAAAATCCAGGCCAGAGTTGATCCCTTGACTGTGGAGATTCAGCGCCAGTGTGATCAGGTCGACGTTACCGGTGCGCTCACCATTGCCGAATAAACAACCCTCGACCCGGTCAGCTCCCGCCATCATCGCGAGCTCGGCAGCGGCTACGGCGGTGCCCCGGTCATTGTGGGGATGGACGCTAATGATGACGGCGTCTCGGCGTGAAAGATGGCGGCAGAACCACTCGATCTGATCAGCGTAGACGTTGGGCGTCGCGACTTCGACGGTTGCCGGCAGATTGAGAATCACCTTGCGTTCTGGCGTTGGTTGCCAGATGTCGAGAACGGCCTCACAGACTTCCAGAGCAAAGTCCAGTTCGGTAAAGCAAAATGTTTCCGGTGAATACTCAAACTGCCATTCGGTGTCTGGCTGTCCGGCAGCGCATTCAGTGAACAGCCGGGCGCCATTGCGGGCCAGTTCGATCAAGCCAGCACGGTCGAGGCCAAACACTACCTCGCGGAATATCGGCGCGGTTGCGTTGTAGAGATGCGGAATTGCGCGTTTGGCACCGCGCAAACTATCGAAAGTGCGACGAATCAATTCCTCGCGAGACTGGGTAAGTACTTGGATAGCTACGTCGTCCGGTATGCGTTTGCTCTCGATCAGATCCCGCACAAAGTCGAAGTCGGTCTGCGAAGCCGAAGGAAACGCCACCTCAATTTGCTTGAAACCCATACGGATCAGCAGCTCAAAGAAGCGGAGCTTGCGTTCGCGGTCCATTGGCTCGATCAGCGCCTGGTTACCGTCCCGCAGGTCCGAGCTGCACCAGACCGGTGCTTGGGTGAGTACCCGCGAAGGCCATTGCCGGTCCGGCAACTGGACAGGCGGGAAGGGGCGGTATTTATGGGTGGCGTCAATGTTCATATCAGCAATTCCTCTCTACTCGGTCAACATTCAGTCCCCTTTCTCCGCTAAAGCGGCATCAGGGTGAGGGGTCAAGTCAGTGATGCAGTACAACGCAATGCGGCGCGATACGGCCACCGGGCCGCCGCTAGGCCCGGCGGCCGCGACTTAGTCGCAGTAGAGCCAAAGAGAGGACAAATGCGAAGATAGAATGATAAGCGTGGCTGGAAACGCTAAAAAAGGTGATGCGAAATCGGCAGGGGTCAGACATGGGAGCAATCCTCGCAAACGGTTCTCGTAATGGCCTGCAACAGTAAGCCCCGGCGCTCCATTCAGGAGGCCGGGTCACTCAGTCGCAGTTCGAACCGTTCGGGGAATTGTTTGTATCTCATATTTTTCAACTTAACCTAAGCTGCAATTCCAGGTCAAGGGGAATATTGAATGATTGCGAATCATTATCATTTTTGCTCCAAGGGAAAAAATAGACAGTGTTTCTAAGCATCATAATTGCAACTAATGCTGATTGAGGGTGTTTAAATGACTGAAAAAACCGAAATCCTGCAAACTGTCCCAGTCTGGGATCTGCCGACCCGGTTATTTCATTGGGTCTTGGCTGGATTGATGATCGCTCAGTGGTGGACCGCTGAACAAAGCAGCACCATGGATTATCACATCTGGGGTGGTTACGCGGTGTTGACGCTGGTGTTGTTTCGTCTGATCTGGGGATTTGTAGGTAGCGATACCGTGCGTTTCAGCGATTTTGTGCGTGGGCCAGTTGCGGCCTTGGGCTATGTCAAGGCTCTGCTGCGTGGTGAAACGCCGCTCTATCTCGGACACAATCCGATGGGCGGCTGGTCGATTGTTGCGATGTTGATCTTGCTGCTGGTCCAAGCTGGAACGGGGCTGTTCGCTAACGACGATATTTTGATCGAAGGGCCGCTTTATGCCTGGGTGTCGAAGGATACCAGCGATTGGTTGACGGCGATCCACCGGTTCAATTTCAATCTACTGTTGGTGGTGATTGCCGTTCATATTACCGCTGTCTTGTTCTATCTACTGGTCAAGCGGGAAAACCTGATCCATCCCATGCTCAGCGGGCGCAAACACTTGCCCCTGGAGCAAGTAGATCGAGTTCCGCATATGGTAAGTCCTTGGTTAGGGCTAGCAGTGCTGGCGGTTGCGATACTCGCTGTCGGGCTGCTTATTCGCTGAGCAACAGCCGGAATGCAAAAGGCCATGTCGCGACATGGCCTTTTTTGCTCTGCACTCCGGACTCCGCAATCACCTTGTCCAGGTAATGTTTAATCCTTGCGGAATTCCTTGTGACACGCCTTGCAGGTTTCAGCCGTCTTGCCAAACTGCGCCTTGATGGCACCTTCATCCCCGCCTTTAGCGGCCTCGGTTAGTTTAGCCGCTTCCTCTTCGAAATTACTCATGGCCGTTTCGAACTTATCCCAGTTCGTCCAGATTTCCGGTTTGGCTTCGGTATGTTTCACCGCATCCGGTCCTGAACCTTTGGGAAAGCCCTCTAGCGCTGCTTTGCTCATCAATTCGACATATTGGGCGTGGCGGGCAACGGCGGCAGCATCAAATGGGATTTCACCCTTCACCATGGCACCGATAGGTTTGAAATTCCAGCCGATAATCGTGTAGACCGACTGCCGGTATTTCGCGGCATCTTCCGGCTTTGGGTCTGATGCACTGGCTGCTGTCAGAAACCCCAGGCCTACGAGACTTGCTAGACCGATGCCAAATAATTTCTTATTCATCATTTTCAGCCTCTTATGAAATTGCGACTAAAAAAGCCCAATATTGATAATCATGACATAACAGTGTTATTTTGCAAGCGCAAGCTGAAATCTGGCTGAATCATGCAGGCTATCGCAAGGAAACTCAGAACACCTTGCCCAACAACATGTACATGGAAGCATTGCCACCTTCGGCATAGCCGCCCGCAAAGTAGAAGGGGCCGAGTGGAGTATCTACACCTAAGAACAAGCTGCCCGCCGCGATCAGCGAATTGAAGTCAATATCACGGTACTTGTCCCAAACACCGCCGATCTCTAGTGATCCTCCTGCATAGATCGGGATGGTAAATGCCGCCGAGGCGCTGTCCAGCCGGTACATGTAAATCAGTTCACCGAGAGCAGCGTACTGGCCTGAGAGCTGGTTGGGCTGATACCCCGATAAATTCAGAAAACCACCCAGCAGGAACAGATCCTGAATGCCCATCTCACCGGATAGCTTGCCGGCCAGCCGGACACGTGGAATGATCGAATATTTACCCCAAGTATAGGCATAAGCATAGTCAAGGCTCAGAGTTTGGAGATCCTGGTCAGCGCCCAGCGTGGTGAGTGAATCACGGAAGGTCAAAGCACCGACATAGCCTGAGTTGGGGAAGTTGATGTTGTCCAGGGTATCTGCTTGCCAGCGCAGTGAATAACCAGCCTCGTCGAAGCGGCCCTCATAGTTGGAGGGCTGGCCGAGACGCAGGTCATTGTGGCCGCTATGATAGTATAACCCGAGTGACAAACGTCCCCATTGTTCTAGGTTGCGACCGATATCCACCCCGATTTTACTTTGATAAACGCGAAAACCAGCGCCCTGCCCATAGGAATTACTGAATAATTCTAGGTTATATTGCTCGTAACCCAGATAGGGGTCGATGAAATATGTCTGGTCAGCATCCAGTGGCTGGTAGAAATCGCTCAAAAGCATGATGTTGCTGCCCAATTGCACAAAATTGCGCCATTGGCCACCTAGCGTGTTGAGTTCCGACATCGTATAGGCGGCGCTGATATCGAATACCGAGTCGCCTTTGAGGTTGGCGCCGAGAAACAGTCCAAATTGTAATGTGTCAACGCCGATATACTTGGGTGTGGCTTCAACGACCAGGCCGGTCTGGCCATTCTCTTTGACCAGTGTGTAGTTGACCTGCTGGAAGTTACCCATGCCATAAATTTCATTCAGGTTACGATTAAGCCTTTGCGGGTCAAGGCGGTCGCCTGGTTTGATTTTTAGTTGCTGCTCGAGCACCTGATCGGATAATCGAGAGCCGTTATTAATCCGGATAAAGTCGATGACCGGCTGTTCAGAGCCTGGTATTGGTGGCAGGGAGGCGAGATAGTTCTGATAGATCGCCGGGGAAACAGACAGCTGGCTTAGATGGCTTTTATTACTTTGGGCGGCGATATAGCCGAATCGAATAGCGTCTTGAGAGCGGTCGAAATCGATGCTGGACACATCCTGAAGGTTCGGTGTAATCAGAATATCCTTTTTCCCCAGTGTCTTGATTTGTTCTAGGACGTTGCGTACGGTCAGGATCGTAGTGAGCTGATTAGTGACCGACAGCACCGAGGTTAATTCGCTGGCTGATGCTAATGGCGCACCCACGTCCACGGCGATGATGACATCTGGATGGCAGAGCCTCCGGGCTACGTCTATAGGCAGGTTGTTTGAAACACCGCCGTCGACCAGCACTTTACCCTTCAATTCAACCGGCGCTAGGGCGCTGGGAATGGACATACTGGCACGCATGGCCTTGGCCAGCTCACCAGAATCCAGCACTACTGGCTCCCCTGTAGCGAGATCGGTTGCCACGGCCCGGTAAGGAATACGCAGTTGGTCAAAATTATGAGTACTTGCTGCCGGTAATGACAGTTCTTCAAGCAGTAGCAGCAAATTCTGGCCTTCAAGCAAACCCTTGGGTAGCCGGGCCCCTTCCGTATTGATGCCGACTTCTGCGTTGAGCAGCACCCGTTGCTCTTGTTTGGTGCGAAACGGCAGATCGGCGCGCGGCGGGCCATCTTTAAAGACCTCCGGCCAGTTGATCTGGGATAATGTTTGCTCCATGTCTTTGGGCGTCATTCCGGACGCATACAGCCCGCCGATGATCGAACCCATGCTGGTGCCGGCGATGCAATCAACTGGGATTTGCATTTCTTCAAGGGCTTTGAGAACCCCGATATGAGCTATGCCGCGGGCGCCGCCTCCGCCCAGCACTAGCCCGATGCGGAGGCGGTCCTGGGTTGCTGCAGCGGTCAAGGCCGTGTTTGGCATTGATATGCTGCTGAGAAACATTAATAGAATGAGTATCCAGGCCAGTGGATGATGGAAAAACCGTGAGCTAAGCATGGGAAGCAACCGCGGTGGGCTATAGTTTAATGGGGTATTCAGCGAAATTTCAGACAGTGTATGCCAAATTCTAATAGCAATTTCGAGATAACCTAAGGAGACAGTCATGACTGCTCAACAGCATGAATCTCTACCGGATCATACCGAAACGGTGGAATTGGAACAGCACGAACGCCGAAATTTTCTGGTGGGTCTGGGCAAGTGGTCGAAAGCCGTGATCGGTGGTGTGTTATTGGGTGGCTTGCTGGCACCCGGGCGGGATGCTGAAGCCGTGGGTTGGGCCAACCGCGGCGGTGGTAACGGCAGTTGGGTGAATTTTCGAGGAGGTGGTTGGGGTTGGGGGCCAGGCTGGTACAACCGGCGGCCGGGTGGCTGGTACAACCGGCGGCCGAGCTGGTACAACGCGCCGGGCTGGTATAACCGGCCTGGCTGGTACAATGGCCCCGGCTGGGGTGGCAGTTGGGTCAATCGCTAAAGGGTTCTAATGGCAGTTGGGTCAATCGCTAAAGGGTTCTAATGAACGAATGGATCTATAATCTCCCCTTGCATTGCTTGCCGTCCGGTTCGACAGAACAGATCATTGTCCGTACTTGCGAACCGGCGGCGCTTCCCGCCGCTTCAATCACGCAAGCTCCTGAACGGGTCGTGGCAGTACAACTCCTATCCCTGCAAGCGGATTCCGAACCTTTGAATGCTTGGATGCCAGGCTTACCTGTGGAACTGGTCATGGCCGATCCGGCGGCCGAGTTTCCTCTCTTGTATCGCCATACCCCGCTGCTGGACCAACATCCAGTGCGGGTGGTCATACCGGTTCGATCTGGTTTCTACAAAGCGGTTAAAACGGCCGTTGCGCTGGATTTTCCGGTGCGGTTGGATATGGGGCAGCCCAGCCCTGTATTGATTGAAGAACTGGAGGCAGTGCTGGAGTTTTATTTGCATCAATCCACGGTCGCTCAGCCTATCGAGTATTTTCAGAGCATACTGCTGAGTTTCTACCACCAAGCGCCGGTGTCGTTGTGGGTTGTTCTCGACGAGAATCCCCAATGGTTACGGTATGTGGCTGATGACGGTAAAGGATCGCTGTACGGGCGGCTGGCTGGGGTCAATACGACCTTCTTGGAGACGAACGCCGGTCTGGATATCTGGATGGAGCAGGTGCTGGCGGCTCATGAGCAATGCCGGAACTGCGAATTTCTTCACCATTGCGGCGGTTACTTCAAGTGGCCATACCCGGATTATGATTGTGCCGGTGTCAAACGGCTGTTTGGTAAATTGCAGGATGCTGCTACGGAGTTGCGCCGCGATCTCGACGCAGCTCCGGTTTCTGAGTAAAACGGTTCATGAGCCTTTACATCAAGCGCTGGTGTTAAGCAATCACCCCTCTTTATCCTAAGGGGGGGTGATTTGCGTAAACGCTAATTACGGTTGCGTTGCCGTCTCTGCTTTTGCTTATCTTCCTGGTCCCGGCCATAGATATTGCCCACTACTGCGCCCGCCGCGCCGCCAATGATAGCGCCAACGCCGGCATCGCCGCCGGTTAAACCACCGATAATGGCACCGCCTGCCGCACCCATCGCCGCGCCACTGAGGGTGCCTTGTTCGGTAGGTGTCATGTTAGTGCAGCCTACGCTGAGGGCGAGTGCGGGGATTGTTAGTAGATAACCTATTTTTTTCATAGAGTTGATCCTTATTTTGTTTTGGAGGCAGCAATCTTGGGTTGGACCATTTCAAACCAGATCACTTCAAAAATTGGTCGTTGCTGCTGGTCAGGGTTGGCTTGGTAGTAAGCGTCTACGGTTTCCATAATCTGCCGCAGAGTGACACCGTCCAGGGATTCGACCAGGTTTTCGACAGCGGAGCGGTGTTTGGGATTGGGGCCAGTCAACTGGTATTCGATCATCGCCATGTCCAATATGCCGAGCAGATAGGCCATTTTTTCCCGCTCGGTGGCGGTCGGCCATTCTTTACCGCCGGGAAATGGAAGTTCCTTGACCGGTTTGGCACTGGCTGGGGGGACAGCAGGTTCAGCCGCATAGGCTGGAGTCCAGCTTACCAAGCTGACGGCCAAGCCAATCGAAAACAGGGCTTTCATTGAGCGTTGAAGGATCAACATCGGTTTCTCCAGAGAGCATTGGGAGTCAATAAACAGGGTGGGTGGGTCAAAGCAGTTTTTGCTGGGGATATTTTATAAGCCATAGGCGTGGCGTATATCCTGAAACCATCATTCAACGGCTTGCCGCGCCTGCCAGCGGCTATAGAGCCAGCTCCAGAGCAAGTAAATGACGATAGCTGCTATGCCAGCGTAGACCAGCATCGGGGCGATGTTTTGCATCAGCACCATGAAGACCGCGCCGGCCCCAAGAAAGAGGGCGACAATGCACAATCGCCAGTTGAAATAGATACCGGCCAGAAAAGTGGTCAAGGTGACATTGAGCATCAAAAGGAAGCTGGCTTGGCGATCGTCAAGGGTATCCATAAAGCCTTGTGTGGTGGCAATGAAGACCAGTTGCATCAACAGTAACAATCCCCCCCAGTGTAAGAATTGCTGAAAGACCAATAGGGCGCGAGCCTTAGCCGTTTCGACGTGTGGCCATTGGGTAATGATGCAAATCAGTCCAAAGATCGGGATGAGTCCATACCAGTACCAGCGGCTGGCGTGCGCGTCAGTGTCGGTGTAGACGGCGCCGAACCACGCCAAAGCGATCATTAGATAAAAACCAACATCCCTGAGGCGGAACAGCCGCCTTAACAAGCTGGGCCGGCTTGTTGTGGAGGCGGCATCAGCGGCTGGAGTCAAAGTGAGTTCTTCGGGCATGATATTTTCCTGGCCTGGGTTCGGGTTTTTGGGAGGGAATTGGAATAATATTAGCTATTCGTGCTGATCCCGTCGATCAAACTGGGGCCGTGGATGGGATAGGAAAGACTAAGTTTAAAGGCGCAGTTAGCGGTTACAGCGTAGACGCCGGAATGCGGGCATCCGGTAGCCACGGGAATGGCGGGTTTCAGGCCGTGCGCTGTTCCTGAAAAATGGCCAGCAGAATATCCAGCCGTTGCCGGGGATCGGTCATCTCCAGTAACCCTTGGCGGATTGGCAACGGCAGTAGCAGCAATTCCGCCAACCGGTTGCCGACCCAGGCAGCATCTTTCCAGTTAGGGACCAAAAACCGGCTATAGGGCACCTGTTCTTCATTTTCCAGCAAATCGCGCAAGACGCGAATCAACGGCTCGTGAGCTGGCAGAGGTGATTGTTGCGGGTCATCCGGTAGCCACTGGACCTGACCGGATAACAGCTGGTCCGATTGAACTCGATGGCCCACGACGCGTAACCGTTGTACGCCTAAACAAGTGATCCCGAGCAAACCGTCATCCAGCGGGTCAAAATCGACGATGCGCGCCAAGGTGCCAATCGGATGAATACTGACCGGCTGGCCACCTGTTTCATTCCCTTGGTGAATCGTGACAACGCCAAACCCGGTATCGCTTCGCAAACAAGCGCTCACCATGTCTAGATAGCGGGTCTCGAAAATCCGCAGGGGCAGAACGCCGCCGGGAAATAAGACCGTGTTGAGTGGAAAGAGCGGCAGTTCCTGGATGGCATTCACGGCTTGGTTACCTCGGATCCGGTTCTTCCTCGCCCCAGCGCGGCAACAGCGTATGCGCTATATCTAGCTGATCAAGAATTCTGGCCACAATGAAATCCACCAGTTCTGCCGAGGAAGCAGGCCGGTAGTAAAAGCCGGGGCTGGCCGGCAAAATGATTGCGCCCGCGCGGGCTAGCCGTAGCATATTTTCCAGATGAATAATCGACAGTGGAGTTTCCCGCACAGCCAAAATCAGTTTTCGCCCTTCTTTGAGTGTGACATCAGCGGCTCGTTCCAGTAGATTGTCGCTATTGCCATTCGCAATGGCGGCCAATGCGCCGGTGGTGCAGGGACAAACCACCATGGCATGCGCCCGCGCTGAGCCACTGGCCGGTGGCGCGGTCCATTCGTCCTGGCCGTAAACTTGGAGTTGTCCAGGATCACAGCGATAATGTGCAATCAGTTTTTGCCGGATATCGCGTGGGCGTCCAGGTAAGTGTAAATCGGTTTCCATGTGGATGACGATCTGAGCAGCTTTGCTCAGCAGGAATTGCACGGGGCGGCCTGCCTCCAACAGGCAATGCAGTAGCCGCAGACCGTAACTGGCGCCAGAAGCCCCAGTCATACCAAGAATAATGGGGCCGGTGGGGGGAAGGTGTTCAGACATCGTCGCGTACTCTCGGCATGCTATTCCAACAATTCCCCTAGCAGGCGTGTTAGCAGCCGCAAATCTTTTTCCCGTGACAGGGTATGCTCCCCATCTTTGACTAAGATCAGCCGGACATCAGGGCTATTGAGCTTTTCCGCGACCTGCAGGCTGGTCTGCCATGGCACGTCGGTGTCGCCCATGCCGTGAATGAGCCGTACCGGGCAGGAGATGGGTAACTCGGTTCGGTCTAGCAACCGATGGTGAGCTGCTTCTTTAATCAGATTCATGGCGATGATGTAGGGTTCGCCATAGAGTGAGGGCAGACTAATAACCCGTTCACGCCGCAAGCGCTCCCGTAATGATTCATCTAGCCGTTCCCATAGCAGGTATTCAGTGAAATCTGCCGCGCAGGCTAGGCCCAATAGTCCAGTGATGCGTTCTGGCCGCTTCAATGCTATCAACAGCATGATCCATGCCCCCATCGAGGAGCCAACGAGGATCTGCGGGCCTTCGGTTAACTGATCCAGCACAGTCAATGCTTGATCGGCCCAACAACCGATGGTGCCATCGGCGAACTGACCACTGGATGCGCCGTGACCGGAGTAGTCGAAGCGTACAAACGCTTGACCATGGCCTTGGCACCAGCGTTCCAGCGTAGTGGCTTTGATTCCAGTCATGTCCGAGGTGAATCCACCCAGGAAAACCACACCAGGGGTAGCGCCCAGACTGCGATGGTAGGCGAGCGTAGTGCCATCGGCGAGCGTCAGCTGGCCGGGCGGTGATGGGAAGATGCGCATATGGGCGGTGGTCAGCGGTGAGTGAATGGCGAGTGATTAGTGATGTCCCATCTCTCCCCATGTCTGCGCGGCAAGCGCCGGCAGAATGATGCCGGATGCCCCATTCAAGCTGAACGTCGCATGGGGGCTGAGTGGCGTCGGCTGGGGGTTGATTTCCACCACGGCGGCTCCAGATTTGAGAGCAATAAACGGTAGATCGGCAGCAGGATAGACGAGTGACGAGGTGCCGATACTGAGAAAGACGTTGGCGTTTGCAGCTGCCTGCTCCGCTGCGCGCAGCACCGCTACGGGTAAACTCTCTCCGAACCAGACGACGTCTGGCCGCAGCAGCCCGCCACAACGCGGGCAGCGGGGTGGAATGTCGTCACTGTCCGGCCAGTTTTCCACAGGACGATCTTCGTTAAAACATTTGGCGCGGAACAGGTTGCCATGCAGTTCCAGCACCTGATGACTACCCGCCCGCCGGTGCAAACCATCAACATTCTGGGTGATCAGAGAGAATTCGCCAGCGTGACGTTCTATATCCACCAGAGCCAGATGGCCAGGATTAGGCTTGGCTTGACGCACGCGCGCTTGCCGCCAGGCATACCATTCCCAGACCAATTTTGGATCGCGTTGGAATGCTTCGGGTGTGGCCAGTTCCTCTGGATTGTAGCGCGCCCACAGTCCGGTCTGAGCCTCGCGGAAGGTGGGAACACCACTTTCAGCGGAGATGCCAGCGCCAGTCAATACGGCGATGCGATGGGCGGCGCGCAAGCAGGTGATGAGTTCGCTGGGAATCGGCAATTCGCTCATGGCAGTGGCGGTCTCCTGATAGAAGGGGAGTTATCCAACATCATATCAGTTCTTCAAAGCGCAAAATTTCACTTCAATAGTTTCTTGTTATAACTAATGGGGTTAAAGTTAATAAACCTAATTTCTCTCTACCAGGACGCGAAAGGGAGTTTATAGCTTATGAGCCGGTGCGATGATCGGCGCCGGGCCTGGTAGGCCGCTGCCATATGGTTTTTCCATTATGATGATTGCGTTAGATTCATACTACACCATCGGCAAGCTGCATTGGTTTTGTGAGGATTATGTGGGCCAAGGCTGGCAACCTTTTCCCTATATAATTCTGGCCGATGGCTGCTCCGCGGCCCCTGATAGTGACCTGGGGGCGCGATTGCTGGTCTTGAGTGCGCGCCGCCTGCTCACACGTTTTGCCCGGAAAGCGTATAACCAGGCTGAGAGGACTGCCCGGCATTGGTCGCTGGGACAGCGGATTATCCGCCGCGCTGCCCGGCAGGCCCGAGACTTGGGAGTGGATACGGCAGTGCTCGACGCCACCTTGCTAATCGCTTGGTGCGATGGTGAAAGCATACACGTCCATCTCTATGGGGATGGTTGCATTGCGACCCGGCAAGCAGATGGAACCGTCAGAGCGATCCAGATTGAATATGCTGGAAATGCCCCTTTTTATTTAAGCTATCTGCTGGATGCCGAACGGTGTGCGTTCTATCAAGAAGCGGTGGGGGACTCGCTGGCAGCGCAGTGCATCCATACGTTCGATGAGACAGGCACGACTATTCGCCAGATACCGTTCGATACGCCTATCGTATACAGCTTTCGCTTGGCAGCCTTCCCTACGGTGGCGGTGGCAACCGATGGCCTATATTCCTTGATAAATATTGAAACCGGGACGCGTGTGGAAGTGCTGGAGATCGCCCAACGGTTGTTGGATTTTCCAAACTTCGAAGCAGGGTTTGTCAAGCACCAGATGCGCGATGTGCTCGTCGAGTATGGTCAGCAAAAGATTTTTAATCTGGATGATGTTGGGCTGGGAGTGTTTGTCAGGATGAGTTGAAACAGAAGAGCAGCCATTATTATGTGTTCGACAGGAAACATGGAATTGACCGAAGCAGAATTTTTGCGTTGCTACAATGTTTCATTGTACGAAAAGCCATCTTTCACTGTGGATCTGGTGATTTTCACCGTTCGTGATGAGCAATTGCGGGTGTTACTGGTCAAGCGCGCCGAGCATCCCTTCAAGGACCAATGGGCTTTGCCCGGTGGTTTTCTGGATTTGCAATGCGATGACTCCGTCGAGAATTGCGCGATGCGCAAATTGGTCGAGAAGATAGGAATACGCGCACCTTATCTGGAGCAATTGAAAACCTATGGCTCCCGTGAACGTGACCCGCGCGGTTGGACCGCAACGACGGTTTATTTCGCGCTGATGGCTTCGAATTCAATATCCTTGGAAAAGGATCAGGAAAGGGTGCGTTGGGCTCCGGTGCAGGGCGAAGGCGTGGATAAAGCATTAGCCTTCGATCACGCGCACATTCTGGCTGATGCGGTGGTGCGATTGCGTTCCAAGCTGGAATATACGCATATTGCCGTCCATCTGCTGCCGGAGGCGTTTACCTTGCCGGAGTTACAGCAGATTTACGAAATTATCTTGCAGCAACCGTTGGATAAAAGCTCGTTTCGCCGGCGGGTGGTCCAAGCCGGTATGCTGGAGGAGATTGCCGGCAAATTGCGAGACGGTTCGGGCCGGCCAGCACAGCTTTATCGATTTCGTGATTACGACCGGAAAACCTTCTTCCCGCGCAGCATCAGCCGATATGCGCGATGAATCTCATCCCTGATCCGTCCAAAGATTATGATAATCCCTTCCCCTTCATGGCAACAGGTTAATTATTATGAACAAACAACCCCTACGTGTCGGTGTCGGCGGTCCAGTCGGTTCTGGCAAAACGGCTTTGGTCGAGGCTCTTTGTAAGACGCTGCGCAACCATTATCAAATCGCCGTCGTTACCAACGATATCTACACCTACGAAGATGCTCAGTTTCTGACTCGCGCGCAAGCATTGGAGCCCGAGCGAATCATCGGTGTAGAAACGGGGGGCTGTCCGCATACGGCCATTCGTGAGGACGCCTCGATGAATTTGGCGGCCGTGGATCAGCTCTGTGAGCGCTTCCCTGACCTGGATCTGGTTTTGGTCGAATCCGGCGGCGATAACCTCAGCGCCACATTCAGTCCGGAACTGTCCGATCTGACGATTTATGTGATCGACGTGGCGGCTGGCGACAAAATTCCTCGTAAAGGTGGCCCCGGTATTACCCGTTCTGATCTGCTGGTGATCAACAAGATCGACCTTGCCCCCCATGTTGGCGCATCGCTGGAAGTGATGGAACGCGATGCGCTTAAGATGCGTGGCGAGCGGCCATTCGTGTTCACCAATTTGAAAACCCAACAAGGGTTGGAGGATGTGATCGGTTTTGTCGTCGAGCGAGGGATGCTGGAAGCAGGGGTCAACTCAGTGATTTAGAAACTTAACCAGACCACCTCTCTTCGCCATCCAGAGATGGATGGTAGAAAATCTTCAATTACTAAGATCATGATGGCACTGGCGCACTCTTTTGGTGCTTCGTAATCCCATTAATTTCCTTATTTGCCCTATTTTGTACCGTCCTGTACTGGTTTTGTATCCTTTCCAGTCCTCCACATCCTCATTCAGGCGAATAAAGCTGATCAACTATCCAATCGATATTAATAATTATCTAAATGGCATGGTCTTTGATAAGTCCCCTTTCAGGTCCGCATTTAAGCGGACTTCCAATCACCACATCAAAGGGCTGAATATGATAAAGACTATACCGAAAACCATCTCTTGGGTCTTGGCTGGCACGCTGGCATTGGGCGCCACGCTGGCGCACGCCGCCGGCACGATTAAAGTCGGTGTCTTGCATTCGCTGTCTGGCACCATGGCCATCAGCGAAACCACCCTCAAAGACACTGTGTTAATGCTGATCGATCAGCAGAACAAAAAGGGTGGCCTGCTCGGCAAAAAATTGGAAGCGGTAGTCGTCGATCCAGCCTCGAACTGGCCGCTATTCGCCGAGAAAGCGCGCGAATTGCTGCAAAAGGACAAGGTGGCGGTGGTATTCGGTTGTTGGACTTCAGTATCCCGCAAGTCGGTGTTGCCAGTGTTTGAAGAGCTGAATGGCATCTTGTTCTACCCCGTGCAATACGAGGGCGAGGAATCCTCGAGGAATGTGTTCTACACCGGGGCTGCCCCGAACCAGCAGGCAATTCCGGCCGTGGATTATCTGATGAAAGATTTGGGTGTAGAACGCTGGGTGCTGGCCGGCACCGACTATGTCTATCCTCGTACGACCAACAAGATTCTGGAAGCCTATCTCAAGGCCAAGGGAGTCAAGGATGAAGACATCATGGTCAACTACACCCCATTCGGCCATTCTGACTGGCAGTCCATCGTCTCTGACATCAAGAAATTTGGCTCTGCCGGTAAAAAGACCGCTGTGGTTTCCACCATCAACGGCGATGCGAATGTGCCGTTCTACAAGGAGCTGGGTAATCAGGGTCTCTCTGCTACGGATATTCCCGTCGTTGCCTTCTCGGTGGGTGAAGAAGAGTTGTCCGGCATCGACACCAAGCCGTTGGTGGGCCACCTTGCCGCCTGGAACTACTTCATGAGTGTCAAGGACAAGGCCAATGACGCCTTCATCGAGCAGTGGCACACGTTCATCAAGGATAAGAAGCGCGTCACCAATGACCCGATGGAAGCCCACTATATCGGTTTCAATATGTGGGTAAAGGCCGTGGAAAAGGCCAAGAGTACCGATCCTGACAAAGTCATTGATGCAATGGTTGGCATTGAATTCCCGAATTTGACGGGCGGTGTCGCTAAAATGCTACCCAACCATCACTTGACCAAACCGGTGCTGATTGGCGAAATTCAGGCCGATGGCCAGTTTGATGTGGTATGGAAAACCAAGGGTCTAGTGGAAGGCGATGCGTGGTCCGACTACTTGCCGGGCAGCAAGGATATCACCGCCGATTGGGCCGATCCCAAGATCAAATGCGGTAATTACAACACGGTCACCAAGCAGTGCTCCGGGCAGAATTACCAATAAGCAATACTTTCTGCTGTCTTCCTTGTTCTGATCTTTCAACGATGACCTAGATGGTGGCGCGTCTCTTCCTTGCGTTAAGGAGGGGACGCGCAATGTGAAGATGGTTTTGGTTCCATCTGATTATTTCGTTGAAGATCATTGGGAAATGACATTTCCTCACCCCTCCGACATAGAGACATCCCTTATGGTATCCCGCACGCCGTTTCGCGCCGGGTTAGCCGGTCTCGCCCTGATGCTGTTAGCGCTGTTTGCACCGCTATCCGTCCAGGCCGCCGATGATGAAGCACTGCGCGCCGCATTGACGCAACTCCGTGAGGCTGACTTCACTGAAAAAGCCGCGCTGGTCGAAACCCTGGTCAATATGGATCATCCCCGGGTCGCTATAATCCTGAACGCACTGGCTGCTGGGCGTCTGTACTATCAGGAGGATGGCGGCCGGATGGTCATCGGCCTGAGCGATGAGGTGGAGATTCCCATCGAGGCGGCGGTCACCGGTGAAGCCTTGGGAACCATCACCAAGCGCGATCTGGATCGTATCCGGGTCAACAATCGTTTGCGCAGCCTGATCGAAGACGGTTTAGCCAGTTTGGGCTTATCCAGTGCCGACCCGCAACAGCGCCGGGCCGCTATCGAAGCTTTCCTGCGCACGCCCGGATCCGAAGGTGTGGCCCGTATGAAAGCGCGGCTGGAGGTGGAGCCGGATGGAAAGCTCCAGGAATTACTAGCAGCGGCGGTGGCGCTGGTCGACCTAGCTAGCGTTGATGCTACCGTGCGCGCCCAGGCAGCCAAGGCATTGGGCGGATGGACGCAATCCGAGATCCGTGGCCCGTTGCTGCGCGTTGCCGCGGAAGACAGCGATGCCACCGTGCGCGAGGCAGCGGAAATCGCGCTGGCCAAAACTGAATTCCGGCTACAAATGTTGGGTTGGGCCGAAACCTTATTTTTCGGCCTGTCGCTGGGTTCCGTGCTGATTCTGGCTGCCATTGGACTGGCCGTCACGTTCGGGGTGATGGGCGTGATCAACATGGCGCATGGGGAATTGATGATGCTGGGTGCCTATACCACGTGGTTAACGCAGCAGTGGCTACCGGTCAACTGGTCGTTGCCGGCCGCTGTACCGCTAGCCTTCCTGGTCACGGCTTTGGTGGGTATTGCCATCGAACGTGGCGTGATTCGTTTCCTCTACGGCCGGCCATTGGAAACCCTACTGGCTACCTTTGGCATCAGTCTGATTTTGCAACAGGCAGTGCGTTCGATTTTCTCGCCACTGAACCGCTCAGTGGCCGCTCCAGACTGGATGAGCGGCACGATCCTCCTTGGTCCGCTGGAGGTAACGCTGAATCGGCTGGTCATCATCGGCTTCTGCATCGCCGTATTTACCTTGCTCTGGTTGGCCCTGCAACGCACCCGGCTGGGGTTGGAGGTGCGGGCGGTGGCGCAGAACCGGGCCATGGCGCGGGCCATGGGCGTCCGCTCGGCGCGGGTAGATGCGTTGACCTTCGGCCTGGGCAGCGGCATTGCCGGTGTCGCTGGGGTGGCTTTGTCGCAACTGACCAATGTTGGCCCGAATCTGGGTCAAAACTACATCGTCGATTCATTCATGGTGGTGGTGTTTGGCGGAGTGGGCAACTTGTGGGGCACGATGGTAGCCGGGCTATCGCTAGGCGTTGCCAATAAACTGCTGGAACCTTGGTCTGGGGCGGTACTAGCCAAAATCCTGGTGCTGGCGTTCCTGATCCTGTTCATTCAAAAACGTCCGCGCGGGTTATTCCCGCAACGCGGCCGGGCGGCGGAGGTCTAAACCATGCGCTTACCCCGCTGGCTGTTTTCCGACCGTGCTGGACTCGTACTGCTTGCTATACTGGCGATCATCGGTGTCGGCGTTCCTGTTCTCAATCTGCTGGTCCCGCCCGATCATCCCCTGTACCTTTCTGCCTATACCGTAACCGTACTCGGCAAGTATCTGTGTTATGCCCTGCTGGCGGTGTCCATCGACCTAGTCTGGGGTTACATGGGTATTCTCACCCTGGGCCACGCTGCATTCTTTGCCTTGGGTGGCTACTGCTTCGGGATGTATCTGATGCGCCAAATTGGGACGCGCGGGGTCTATGGTGATCCGGTGTTGCCCGACTTCATGGTGTTCCTAAACTGGAAGGAATTGCCCTGGTACTGGCACGGTTTCGACAGCTTTGGATTTGCGGCGTTGATGGTGCTGGTTGTGCCGGGGCTTTTGGCTCTCGTGTTCGGCTGGTTCGCGTTCCGCTCGCGTGTCTCCGGCGTCTACCTCTCGATCATCACCCAGGCGCTGACCTATGCGCTGATGCTGGCCTTCTTCCGTAATGAGATGGGTTTTGGCGGGAATAATGGCCTTACCGACTTCAAGGACATTCTCGGCTTTCCGTTACAGGCGGATGGAACACGGGTGGTGCTGTTCGTCCTCTCGGCCCTAGCGCTGGCTGGCGGCTATTTGCTGTGCCGCTGGCTGGTATCAACGCGAATGGGCCGGGTGCTGGTGGCGATTCGTGATAGCGAGGATCGTGCTCGCTTTCTCGGGTATCGGGTGGAACGGGTTAAGGCGCTGGTGTTCACTCTGTCAGCCATGCTGGCCGGGGTTGCGGGGGCGCTGTATGTGCCGCAAGTTGGCATCATCAATCCCGGTGAATTCGCACCGCTGAACTCCATTGAAGCGGTGATCTGGGTGGCGGTCGGCGGCCGCGGCACACTGGTGGGTGCGGTGATCGGCGCGGTGCTGGTCAATTACGCTAAAACTTGGCTAACTGGAGCCCTGCCTGAGGTCTGGTTATTTGCCTTGGGCGGGTTGTTCGTAGCCGTCACGGTTTTATTGCCCTACGGTTTGATCGGCCTGTTGCGACGACGGGAGAAGGCGGCATGAGCGAACTGATATCGGAATTGGAAGCAGGGTTGCACACGCCGGTTGGACCGGTCGATGCGACACACGGTATTTTGCTGTATCTGGAAGAGGTCACGGTCAGCTTTGACGGCTTCAAGGCCATTGACAACCTGTCGCTGTACATTGGTGATGGCGAACTGCGCTGCATCATCGGTCCCAACGGCGCAGGTAAAACCACGATGATGGACATTATCACCGGCAAAACCAAACCAGATGCCGGGCGGGTGTTTTTTGGTCAGACCATTGACTTGCTTAAACTTGATGAACCGGCGATTGCCCGGGTCGGCATCGGGCGCAAATTCCAGCGCCCAACGGTAATCGAACCGCTGACAGTGCTGGAAAATCTAGAGCTGGCCATGTCGGGCGCCAAGCGTCTGTATGGACTGATGGCTACCCGGTTGACCGGCGAAGAGCACGATCGCATCGGCGCAGTGCTGGAGAAAGTCGGTTTGACCGAGCATAGCGGACGATTGGCCGGCATCCTGGCGCACGGCCAGAAGCAATGGCTGGAAATTGGCATGTTGCTGATGCAGGAGCCGCGCCTATTGCTGGTGGATGAGCCAGTAGCAGGGATGACGCCAGCCGAGATGGAGCGCACGGCTGAACTGCTCAAATCGTTGGCTGGCAGCCACTCAGTTGTTGTTGTGGAACATGACATGGGCTTCGTTCGCTCCATCGCCGACCAAGTCACGGTCCTGCATCAGGGGCGAGTGCTGGCGGAGGGGCGGCTGGAGGAATTGCAGGTTGATCCCATGGTTATTGAAGTCTATTTGGGAGCCGGTGATGCTTACCATTGAAGGTCTGAACCAGTATTACGGCGAATCCCATACGCTGTGGGATCTTGGGCTAGAAATCCCAGAAGGCGCGGTGATCAGCCTAATGGGCCGTAATGGGGTGGGTAAAACAACTCTGTTGAAATGCCTGATGGGCTTGCTGCCTATCCGCTCTGGCAGGATCACCTTTGCCGGCGTGGAGCTGAGCCGTCTGCCTGCAGAACGACGTGCGCCACTTGGCATCGGCTACGTGCCGCAAGGACGGCAAATTTTCCCGCTCATGACCGTCGAGGAAAACCTGAAAATTGGTCTCGCCGCCAATCCCCGGCGTTTGCGGCAAGTCCCGGAATTAATTTTTGAACTCTTTCCAGTGCTCAAGACCATGCTTAAGCGGCGCGGTGGCGATCTGTCCGGCGGGCAACAACAGCAACTGGCGATTGGTCGCGCCCTGGTGCTGGAACCGCGCCTGCTCATTCTCGACGAGCCGACGGAAGGTATTCAGCCCAATGTCGTCCGGGAAATTGGCCGGGTCATTCATCGGCTGAATCAGGAGCAACTCGATCGGGTTCAAGAACAGGCGGCTATTGTCCGGGAAATCGGCATGGCGATGCAGCAATTGAACCGGGAACTGGGGATGACTGTGTTGCTGGTCGAACAAAAGCTGCCGTTTGCCCGATGGGTTGCTCAACAGTTCTGCATTATCGATAAGGGCCGGGCGGTGGCCACTGGAGCCATTGCGGATTTGAATGACAATTTGGTGCGGCAGTATTTGACGGTGTGAGAAGCATAATCCAGCCGCTTTTTAACGCACCTGCGCCCACGGCATCTCTCTATTCGATGACGTTCAATGGAGCGGTTGCGATCCCCCCGCTACCCGGAATCCTGCAAAGCCGGCTACACTGTCATTAATCTTTATCCACAGGCCGGCTAATGCTGGCGTTCCCACACCTGTTGACTCCCTGCATGACGAGTACCCCATGCCAACGCAGGATATATCCAATAAGGCTGAAGAATACTTATCCTTTACGCGCGGTCAGACTATTTTCCCAGAAGGCGCCCGAGGCGACGATATGTATATCGTGGTCGAAGGTCAGGTGGACATTGTGACCGACAGCCAGATCATTGAAACGGTCGAGCCGGGTGGTATCTTCGGTGAAATGGCGCTGATCGATAATCGGCCCCGTAGCGCTGCTGCCATAGCCCACACCGATTGTCTCCTGACGCCTATCAGCCGGGAGCATTTTCTTACGTTGATCAAGGGCACCCCCCTATTCGCTATTCAGGTCATGCGCGTTATGGCTGACCGGTTGCGCCGTGCCACGCCAACGATACAGAGAGTTTCATGATTAGAGCTGCGGTTGCCTACCCGGATGAATTGGAATCACCCAGCGAAACCCTGGTCGCCAACTATCCGGTCAATGCTACTGGCTATGACGAGATGTGCTCGGCTCCGGGAGTGTTGCGCCCCCATTGGCAAGAGATCGCTAAGTCACTGGAAGAAATTGGTGGCAAAGAGCTGGAACGCCGCCATGGCGAGGTCCAACGCTTATTACAAACGGATGGCGTCACCTACAACACCTACGATGATCTGCACAGTTCACAGCGGCACTGGCTGGTTGATCCGATTCCCCTGTTGATGACAGGCGAGGAGTGGAGTGAACTGGCGATAGGACTGGAACAGCGCACCCGGTTGATGAACGCGCTGCTGGCGGATTTATACGATCAGCGGCTGGCCATCCGTCAGGGCTGGTTGCCCCCGGAGCTGATCTATCCGCATCCTGGTTTTCTGGCCGCCTGTCATCAGTCATTACCAAGCGGGCAGCGCGGGTTGATTTTTCATGGTATTGATCTGGCACGGGGGCCGGATGGGGTGTTGCGCGTCTACGGTGATCGCACCCAGTCGCCCTCTGGAGCCGGTTATGCTTTGGAGAATCGCATCATTCTGGCGCGGGCACTGCCGATGCTCTACCGCGATGCTCCCTTGCGCCGGCTGGCTAGTTTTCTGGAAACCGAACGTGCGACATTGGCTGGACTGGCCCGGCACCATCCGGAAAACCCGCATGTGGTGTTGTTGACACCGGGGCCGAACAGTCCGGTGTACTTTGAGCACGCCTACCTGGCTAACTATCTGTCGATTAGTCTGGTAGAGGGTGAGGATTTAGTGGTGCGCGATGGCCGGGTCTGGCTAAAAACCCTGGGTGGGTTGCAACCAGTAGACGTAATTCTACGGCGGGTGCTTGACACTTTTTGTGATCCCCTGGAACTGCGCGGCGATTCTCTGCTGGGTGTCCCTGGATTATTGCAAGCAGTACGCGGCGGTCACGTCGTCCTTGCCAATACTTTGGGCAGTGGCATCATCGAAAACCCGGGATTGGCTGCGTTTCTACCGCTGTTGTGCCGGCAGTTGCTGGGTGAGGATCTCAAGTTGCCTTCGCTGCCCACTTGGTGGTGCGGCAACCCGGATGATCACGGCTATGTGCTCAGTAACCTCGATCATCTGGTCGTGCGCTCGATTCTGCCCAATGGGCCTTATTGGGAAGGATGTCAGCTTGATGATACGCTCCGGACTCAATTGATCGAGCAGATGCAGTCCGCACCCTACCTATTTGTCGCCCAGGAGCCTCAACTGCTGTCCACTGCGCCTGTGCTGGAGGAAGGCAACCTGTTACCTCGACCGGTAATGTTGCGTGGCTTTGTGGTGGCTGAGGACGATGGTTATCGAGTGATGCCGGGTGGTTTGGCCCGCGTCTCCTCAGGGTTGGATACCTTGCAGGCCGCCTTACAAAAGGGTGGTATTAGCAAGGACTGGTGGGTGCTGGCGAAGACCCCGCAACGCCATGTCAGCTTGTTGCGTCAGGCTCACGGTCCGATTGTCGTTACCCGCGATGGCAGCGATTTGCCTAGCCGCGTCGCTGACAACTTGTTCTGGCTGGGCCGCTACAGTGAGCGGTTTGACGGCACCGCCCGATTGTTGCGGGAGGCGCTTGGCCGATTGCTGGAATGGGAGCAGGATAATACTGATGAACGTTGTTTGGACGACCTGTTCGAGGCGCTGGAAATCCCTGTGCCGCCGGTGGCGCAATCGCCGCGTGCCCGATTCTTTGCCTTGCGTCAAACTCTGTTGAGTTTGTTGCTGGAGGCCGAGCATCCCGGCAGCATGGAAGTGATCTTCAACGGCATGTTGCGGACCGGACGTGCGGTGCGCAACCACTTGGGCGATGACAGTTGGCGGCTGCTGAATCGGTTGCAGCAGTGGATTCAGCAACCCTCACCCGAACTGGGCGCCCGGCAGGCGCGCGAGTTGCTGGAGGAGGAATTGATGCTGGTCGCGGCCTTCTGTGGGTTGAACAATGAGACCGTGCCCCATCACCAGGGCTGGCTTTTCTTCGATATCGGCCGCTATTTAGAGCGGGTGCTGCGCACTCTAGAATTGTTTAAGCTGGCTTTTATTACGGCCCGCCATCCTGGGGTGCCGCTCTGGGAGGTGGTGCTAACCATTACCGATAACCTGACCGCTTACCGGCGCCGCTATCGTTCTGCGTTGCACCCGACGGCGATTATTGACCTGCTGCTGTTCGATGAGGGTAATCCGCGCTCAGTCGGCTATCAATTGAAGCGATTGCAACGGCATATTGGCCGCTTGCAGCAGCCGGATGGCTCCCCTTACCGCAGCGCTGAGGAACGGCTGATTTTGGAAGCTGTTTCCAAGCTACAATTGGCAGACATCGCGGCACTGGCAACTCTGTCCCATGATAACCCGCACTCCACTGAGTTGGATCGGTTGCTGGACGCCTTGCATACACCATTATCAGGTCTATCCGATGCTCTGACCCACAGCCATTTCAGTCATGCCGAAGTTCCTCAGCAATTGATCACCATGCGGCCCTAGATCATGCGGTACACCATTACCCACCGCACCATTTACCAGTACAGCAGCGGTGTGGCTCTGTGTCATAACGAGGCGCGGTTGTTGCCAAGAGAGACCCCCTGGCAACTGTGCCGGCCCAGTCAGATCCGGATTAAGCCGCGGCCGGCATTGTCAGTTGAGCGCCAGGATTTTTTCGGTAACCGGGTGTTGTATTTTGCAATTCAGGATATTCACCAGCGGCTGGAAGTAACGGTCGCTACCGAGGTACGAGTACTGAATGAGCGTTCATTCAATAAATCCAGCCTCTCGCCGCCTTGGGAACAAGCGTGTCAAATGCTGCGGGAAGACCCCGACCCCGAAATTATCGAAGCCCGGCTGTTTCGGCTGGATTCACCATTCGTCATGATCCATCGAGATTTCCGCGCCTATGCTGAACCGAGCTTCACCCCGGATCGGCCCTTGCTGGAAGCGATGGCTGATCTGAACCAGCGCATTTACGAGGATTTTACCTACGATCCGCATTTCACCACGGTCGCTACCCCACTTAACGAAGTGCTGAGTGAACGGCGCGGGGTCTGCCAGGATTTTGCGCATCTGGCGATTGCCTGTCTGCGCTCACTGGGGTTGGCCGCACGCTATGTCAGTGGCTATCTGGAAACTTTACCGCCACCGGGTCAGCCTCGATTGGTGGGCGCTGATGCTTCACATGCCTGGCTGGCAGTATACGTGCCCGGTGCTGGATGGGCGGAATTCGATCCAACCAATAACTGCATGCCTCAAGAGAAACATGTCACTCTGGCTTGGGGCCGGGATTATGGTGATGTAGCGCCCTTGCAAGGTGTGATGACGGGTGGCGGTTCGCATACATTGAGCGTGTCGGTGGATGTGGAGCCGAATCCAGAGCCGGTGAAGAGTAAAAAAACCAGGGCTTAGCTATTGAAATCAGAGAATCTGATTGAGCAACTAGCGCCTGACCGTAAAATGGCTGAGCCCAGTTACCTGCAGGTGGCGCATAAACTCACTCGATTGATCGAATCGGGAGAGATTATGGCTGGCCAGAGCCTGCCTTCCGAGCGAGTACTGGCCGAAAAACTGCAACTCAGCCGCACTACGGTGCGACGGGCCTACGATGAGTTGCGCGCCAAAGATTACTTGTCCACGCATGGCCGCTTTGGCGTGGCTGTCAAGGCGTTGCCGCGTTTATCGCCCCAGTTGGGGCGGCTCAAGGGCTTCACCGAAGAGATGCGAGAGCTGGGCATGATGCCGTCCACTCGCCTGCTGGAACGCGATATCGTGACAGATCGTACTATATCCTCACTGTTTAGGCGGCCTACTACGGCGCGCTTCCTGCGCCTGGTTCGTGTACGGCTGGGAGATGGGACACCACTCTCGCGGGAAGTCGCCTGGTATGATCTGACGGCTGCTCCTGAACTATCTGATTGGGATGTAGTGGGTTCGGCCTATCAATATCTCTATGATTATTGCGGCATTTCCCTGACTCACGGCGAGCAAACTATTGAGGCTGTCATGAGTTCTGACGCCGAAACCGAAGTGTTTGAATTCGCCAGACCTGGTCCGTGCCTGCTTATGAAGCGCAAAACCTATAGCGCTTTCGGGCAGATGATTGAATATGTGGAGGGTACTTTCCGGGGGGATGCTTATGCTTACCGCCTGACCCTTAATTTGGGATCGCTGCCGCTATAAGGGGGGCGGCTTCAGCAGGGTAGGGCAGGCTATCCAGAATACCTTTGCAAGCGGCGGCCCGTGCGCTGCGGGTATTGCCGATACACAATGCTTTGTTGGGTGCCAGGCTGCGCAGTAGCGGCCATATCAATCTGCAATTAAACTCAGGCGATGTGCCCAGCGAGAAGCTCGCCGAACCCCTGGATCCGGTGTTTCAAATGAGGCTAATACCCAAACTGGCTTTCACCGGAGTTTCATGCGCCTGATCTACATAATCGGCAGCCACGAGGGCGTTTGCGCCAAGATGGACAGCCAGGAAATTGTGGCTGCCGGAGCGATGGAATCCACTCCGTAACCGGAAGTGGGTCCCAAGACCAGGGCTCGATCTGTTTTTATGCCTTTCATCGGTCAGCCGGCGTATAACCGCCGCGCTAGCGTCCTCTTGCCCCACTGCCATCAGCTGTAATACCTAGACGGTGCAGTCCTGCACCCAGATTCAGACCCTTGCCGCCGTGTTACTGAAAGCGGGTTGCCGCCAGGCATTCCCTTGTTACTGACAGGTGATCTGCTTGCAGAAAATTGGCATTCATGTGGTTGCCCAGCATGAAGATATGCATGAGCTTCTCTTCTCGCCGCTAGATTGGTTTAATTCTTAAAACTTATTTGTATCAATAGATTAAACAGAAATCTCAGTTGCTGGCATAGATAGGTATCCCATATATCGCCTGGCATTATAGTTTTTATGATAGGTTTTTTTGGTATTTTTTAGGTATTATTATGTTCAATAAATTCTAATTATCTGTGTACACCAAAATACAGGAGCTAAAGGTGACTTAATTTTATAAGTAAATGATTCTATTTATAATACCGTGAGATTTGGCAAACATGGCACATTTCGTTTCTTTGGAAAGATATATTCCCTTGCCGGAAGATGATGTGGAATTTGTGTACGCAGCTGCAAACGGCACTGCGCAACTAGGATTGTGGGGATTCAAGGATGGCAACATCGTCTGCACCGTACGGGTTATTTCTGGCCCGGGCATCGCAATCGCCAAGGAACAACGTGGCTCGGTTCAGGTATGGTCTTTTCGCGGGTTGACGACCGCCAGCAGGATTCAAGCTTTTTCCGGCAATCGCCCGTTTACTGGGGTGCTAGAGGTTCGTGAAGTACCTCAAACTGCCACTTTAGGTGAACAAAACAAAGCGTTGCTGAGCAGCAATAATCCTGCAGAGCGTGCGTTCATCGGAAGTGCCCCTGTGCCCGCTGTGGCGCTGATGCGCGGGATCGGTGATTATGCATACGCCCCAAAAATGGGAATGATTCGTGGTTTGGCAGTGCATATCACCGCTGGTGCAGGTGCTGCAAATAGTTTGAAAAATACCTTTGAATCGCGCCAAGCATCGGCTCATTTTGTGATTGATCGCGGCGGCGATATCGTGCAGTACGTTGCGGCATCTATCAAAGCGCAAGCACAAGGACCTGGGAATAGTCACTTTTTAAGCGTAGAAATGGTTGGGATAGGCGATAACAGCGGTGCTTGCCAGGAGATGACCGAGGCGCAATTACACAAGTTACGCCAGCTTTGGGCATGGGTGCGGGAACAGCATACATCTGTTCCCAACCGCTTAGCCTGGGCGTATTCGGGTATGAGCAAAGGATTGTCGAATACGCTCACTAAACTCTATCGTGACATGGCGAATGCGCTTTCAGATTTGCACTACTGCAATGGCAACAGCGATTCTATTTCTGCCTGCATCGATTCGTGGGGTCTATCGTGTCATTACTGGCTTGATAACGCGGCGAAACCGTGTCCGGGCATCGCCATCATGGGCCAGCTCCCGCAGGTGCTTGGATATCCGCGCGTCCGTGTAACAGGCGACGAAAAATTCATTTTGAATTAACTAGTAAAAAAAGCAATACACGATAGGCACTGCCTTCAGAAGGCTCGTAACCCAATGCCATGTCTTGAAATCAATGAGGTATAAATGTGATTAATAAAAAGTTACTCGGTGTCTTGATGTCCTTATGCCTTATAGGCAGCACCTGCCTGGCGAGTGATAACGCCAAAGAAAATGAAAAATCGCCTGAATTAGCCGATAGGGTCGTTGGTATTTACTATGGCAACGTCGTTTCAGACTCCAAAGGCGGTTCACGCAGTGATGTCTCTGTGACTATTACTAAACTAGACAGCAAGACAGTCAGTGTGACCTCTGACTATGGCAGACTGGGCACAGTAGTTATCCGCCTTACTCGGATAGATGACAAAATTCTAAATGCTAATAGCGATACCCCGCTGATTCTAGACTTGGAGCAACGGCCATTGAGACTGGATTACAGCCCGCACAACGAGATCTCTTATGTTGGATACAAGCAGTAGCGTCATTGAAAATAGAGAATGGCTATCAGCCTTGGTCCAATGTATCCGGCCCAGCTGGAGAATTCAGATTCACGATACAATCCAAGACCTTGATCATAATCGCTGGCAATTTGGCTGTGAATAAGAAGCCGAAAGGATATGGGAAACGCTGACCCTGAATCAGCAGAGAGAGGAGGGCAGGATTAAGGTGGTGATTGATATATATTGCGCTTGTTAGTCCATTGTTCATCTTCCGTATAGCGCGATTACCGTGATCCCAACAACCGGGATTTGCATGCTTAGGGAGTGTCGTGATTAAAATGTGAATTCTTCGTGAGTCCTCCGTGAACCGGAGTTGGCAGAGTAGGCGGCGAGTCATCTTGTGATTCCTGAACGCTGACCCTCACCCCCTACGGAGGACTTGACGATGAAATTGACGACCTTAGCCGCATCTTTGCTATTGGTGGCCCCCCTGACCGGCGCTTGGGCGCAATCATCCAATAATAATCTGATGTATGAAGTCACAATTACTAATATCACCCGTGGCTCGTTTTTCACCCCGATTCTAGTAGCCAGCCACCGGCCAGGGGTCGAGTTATTCACCTTGGGGCAGGCGGCTAGTGAAGAATTAGCGGCCCTCGCCGAAGGCGGCGATATCATGCCATTAGAGCAAACGTTGCTTAGCAATAGCAATGTGGTGGGTACAGGCCACTCAGACGGTTTGCTGGGGCCGGGTCACTCGGTCACAGTTCGGGTTCCCGCCGGGAATGCGAATCAGATCAGCCTGGCAGCGATGATCTTGCCTACCAACGATGGTTTCATTGCCCTGAATGGCGTGGCAATCCCCCGTTCCGGGAGCCAGACCTTCATTGTGAATGGGTATGATGCAGGTTCCGAGCCCAACGACGAACTGTGTAAATCGATCCCCGGTCCGGATTGTGGCGGTGAAGGAGGTTCGCCGGGTGCGGGCGGCGAGGGGTTTGTGCATATTCATGCCGGAATTCATGGCATCGGCGATTTGCAAGCTGCGGAATACGATTGGCGGAATCCCATGGCGTCAGTCACAGTTCAGAAAATACGCTGACGGAGTAAATTCCCTATCAGTTATGGAATCATTCCCTCCTTATTTTTAAGGAGGGATAGCGCGTAGCGCCGGAGTGGCTGGAAACAGTAATTCCATAAGCCGGACAGGAGTGCTATAGAATCACCCCTTTCTTACCCGTCCCCACTGTTCCTCTAACCGTTTGACCGATACCGGAAAGAGTGTCTTTAATTCCTGGGCAAATTGCGAAACCCGCAATTCTTCCAGCAGCCAGCGGAAACGCACCAGTTCTAGATCGTATCGTTCCCGTTCGGTGTCCCGTTCCCATTGCCGTTTATAGTTCTCCCATAGCCGGATGATGTCGCCGCATCGTTGGCGGTCCTTATCCGGCGCCTGGCGGAGTTTCTGCAAGCGTAAGGTGATGGCACGCAGATAACGCGGTAACTGTGGTAACCATTCCGGGGGGGTTTCGCTAAGAAAGCCGGGATAAATCAGATGCGCTAACTGGTCGCGAATATCAGCCAACGCCGCCGCCCAGACCGGTGATTGTTCGCCGCTCAACATTTTTCGGATGTCGTGGTACGCCGCTAGAATCTCTGCTGCCGTCTGGCCAACGTGCATTCGCGCTGCTGACAATCGGGTTTTTCCACGCTCAAGCAACGCCTCAAACGCCGCTTGGTTACGCGGCAATGGCTCATCGGTTAGAAACGCCCGGTCGAGAATCGCATTCAGCATATCCTCTCGTAATTGCTCCTGCGTCCCCAGTCCCAGGTAATGCAGAGTCATGCGTTGAAACTGAGGGAGATCACGCGCCAGCGATTTGAACAGAGGTCCCAGCCGCCAGCCGATCAATCGTCGCAAACCTGCCCGCGTTGCTACTTTCGCTCGCACGGGTGAATCCAATACACGCAATGCCAGCGTTCCACCGGCTTCTGTGACCAGTGCCGGATAGCCGCGCAACTGAATGCCATTGCGGACGAAACTGACCTCTTCCGGTAATTCGCCGAAATCCCAATCGCGTAACCGTTCTTGCTCAAATTCTGGAGTGGGCAATGCTGCGAACCCGGCTCGCGCCTCGCCCCGTAATTGGGCCTGAATCGCCGCCCAATCCCGCCCAACAGCCAGTTCCTGACCTTCAATATCCACGACCTGGAACCGCATGCGCAGATGGGACGGTACCGCGTCAGGATTCCAGGCGTCTTCGGGAATCTGCACCCCGGTCATACGCTGCAATTGCGCTGCCATTGCTTCTGTCAGTGATCGTTCGCCTGGCTCAATGATTTCTAATAACGCCTGAACATAGTTGGGTACCGGTACGAAATTCCGCCGCAGCGCTTTCGGTAACGACTTTAGCAGCGTCGCCATACGTTCTGCCCGCAGACCCGGTACCAACCAGTCCAGCCGTTTGGGATCGACTTGATTGACCGCCGCCAACGGTACAGTGAGCGTCACTCCGTCATCTTCCGCGCCCGGTGTAAAGCGGTAACGCAACGGCAGTTTCAATCCGTCGAGATCCAGATAGTCGGGAAAACGTTGGCTATCGATCACCGTCTCTGCAGGTGTTAGCAGCTTCTCCCGGTCGAGAAACAGCAGGCGAGGATTTTCCCGCTCAATTTTTTTCCGCCAGGTCTCAAAGCTTGGGCCATTATAAATTTCTTCCGGAATCCGCTCATCGTAAAAACGGTAAAGTGTTTCTTCATTGGCGGTTAAATCGCGACGAGCGCGGGTTTCCAGCTCTGCCAATTCCTCCAACAGTTGCCGGTTATGCTGAAAAAATGGTGCCTTGCAGTGAAATTCACCTTGTACCAATGCTTGGCGGATAAAAATCTCCCGCGCCAGCGCCGGGTCCAGCGGTCCATAATTGATCCGGCGTGCGACGATGATCGGCAGGCCATATAGCGTGACTCGTTCAGTGGCAGTCACTTGGGCAGAGCGTTTTTCCCAGTGTGGCTCAGCGTAACTGCGCTTGAGCAACGGCCCAGCCAGCCCTTCTACCCATTCCGGCTCGATCCGCGCCACAGTGCGAGCATATAACCGCGTGGTTTCTGCTAGTTCAGCGGCCATCACCCAACGCGGACGCTTCTTGAATAATCCGGAACCGGGGAACAGGTAGAAATTCCGTCCTCGGGCGCCGAGATAGACATGTTCCTCCTGTTTCAGACCCAAGTGACCCAGCAGGCCAGTCAGCAATGCCCGGTGCAGGCCGTTATAGGGCGCCGGTTCCTCATTGATCCGCATCCCCATTTCGGTGACCCGCCCCAATAATTCATGATGCAGATCATGCCATTCCCGCATGCGCACAAATGAGAGGAAATCGATCTGACAGAGATTGCGCAACTGATTTTTAGAAAGCTGACGGGCCTGCTCGTGGTAGTAGTCCCACAGTTTAAGCAGCGCCAGAAAATCGGACTGCTCATCGCGAAACCGGCGATGTTTCTCATCAGCAGCCTGCTGTTTCTCCAGTGGCCGTTCGCGAGGGTCCTGAATTGCCAGTGCTGCTACGATGATGAGCGCCTCACGCAAACTGCCTTCCCGTTGTGCCGCGAGCAGCATTCGCCCTAGCCGGGGATCCACAGGCAGCTTTGCCAATTGCCGGCCCAGTTCGGTGATGCCCCGTTGTGCATCCACGGCTTGCAACTCGAACAGCAGCCGGAAGCCATCATTGATCTGCCGTGTATCCGGCGGATCGACGAACGGAAAATCTTCCGGCCGGCCGAGATTCAACGCACACATTTGCAGGATCACCGCCGCTAGGTGGGTGCGCAGAATTTCCGGGTCGGTAAAGGCAGGGCGGGACTGAAAATCCTCTTCGGAATACAAACGGATGCAGATACCGGCTGTGACCCGTCCACAACGTCCGGCCCGTTGCTGAGCGCTGGCCTGGGAAATTTTTTCCACGGGCAAACGCTGCACCTTGCTGCGCGGGCTATAGCGGCTGATGCGCGCCATGCCGGGATCGATCACATAACGGATGCCCGGTACGGTCAACGACGTTTCGGCAACATTGGTCGCCAACACGATGCGTGGCCGGCCATGCGGTTGGAACACCCGGTTCTGTTCAGCGGCAGACAGCCGGGCGTAGAGCGGCAAAATCTCGGTATTGGGTGGGTGGTGCTTGCGCAGGCTTTCCGCTGTTTCGCGAATTTCCCGCTCACCAGAGAGGAAAATGAGAATATCACCCGGTCCTTGTTGCCATACCTCATCCACTGCATCCAGAATCGCCTGTGGCAAATCACGGTCGCGCTCGTCTTCCTCTGCGGCTAGCAGGGGCCGGTAGCGTAGATCCACCGGATAAGTTCGCCCGGAGACTTCGATAACTGGCGCCTGGTCGAAGTGGCGGGAGAAACGTTCGGGATCAATCGTCGCCGAGGTAATAATGAGCCTGAGATCAGGACGGCGGGGTAGCAAGCGCTTCAGATAACCCAGCAGGAAATCGATATTCAAGCTGCGCTCATGGGCTTCATCGATGATGATTACTTCGTACTGATCGAGCTGTCGAGCGCTCTGAGTTTCCGCCAGTAAAATGCCATCAGTCATCAGCTTGATCACCGTATCTGGCCCGACCCGGTCGGAGAAGCGCACTTTGTAACCGACCTGCCCGCCTACGGTGGTTTTCAATTCTGTCGCGATCCGTGCTGCCACTGAACGGGCGGCGATGCGGCGCGGCTGGGTATGGCCGATCAATCCGGCCGCACCCAAACCGAGTGAAAGGCAGATTTTTGGCAACTGCGTGGTCTTGCCGGAACCGGTTTCACCGCACAGCACAACTACCTGATGATCACGGATTGCGGCAGCGATCCGCTCACGGTGGGCATTGATCGGCAGGTGATCCTCAAAGGAAGGAAGCGGCAATCTGGCTCGCCGTTCGTCCAAACGGGCGGCAGCGGCTTCCAATTCGCGGGTCAGTTGCGCCAGACCTTGATCTACCGGCTTGCCCTCGCGCAACCGCCGCCGCAGCCCTCGCAGGCGATTTGCCAGCCTGGCGCGATCGCGGGTCGGACATTCCATCAGCCGGTTTTGCAGAACAGTGAGAGGGGTTTCCACGGGAATTATTAAGGTTTTGTTTGAAATGATTTAATTGTATTGCGCCTGACAAGCACTTCATATTCTCGCATGGGGTTTGTGCGGACGCATATAAAATTTACTTGCAGAATCCGCGGCTTTCACGTAATTTCCACCCCGGGTGGAGAGTGTGAACCTCCGAAGACCCAGCGTCGATCCTCTAGTTTGCGAGCGTTCCCGTTGGCATTCACCAGGTGGCTCGGCACAAGGAAAATTTTTTTTGAGGTTGTATTCATAATGCGCATTGGTACTGTGAAGTGGTTTGACGAAGCCAAGGGTTTCGGTTTCATTGCCCCTGAAGACGGCAGCAGCGATGTATTCGTCCATTATTCGGTGATCGAAGGTAAGGGGTTCCGGACTTTGGCAGAAAACCAAAAGGTTGAGTTCGACGTCAAAGTCGGACCCAAGGGTCCACAAGCCACGATGGTAAAAAAATTCGGGGCTGAAAAATAACAATTCCCACCAATCTATCCTAGTCAAAGCCCCGCCTTGTGCGGGGCTTTGTCGTTTTCTCCGCTATAATGCCGCCCCTTATCTGGCCTGATAGCTACTATGTGATTAAACAGTGATTGAAAAACTTCGCAACATCGCCATTATTGCCCACGTCGACCACGGCAAGACCACCCTGGTGGACAAACTGCTGCAACAATCCGGTACCCTCAGCGAACGGGGTACTCCGGTTGAGCGGGTCATGGATTCCAACGACCTAGAGCGGGAGCGTGGCATCACCATTCTTGCCAAAAATACCGCCCTCTATTGGCGAGATTATCACATCAACATTGTTGATACGCCCGGCCATGCCGATTTCGGCGGAGAAGTCGAACGGGTACTGTCCATGGTCGATTCGGTGCTGTTGCTGGTCGATGCCGTCGATGGGCCGATGCCGCAGACCCGTTTTGTGACCCAAAAGGCGTTTGCAATGGGGTTCCGGCCTATTGTGGTCATCAATAAGGTCGACCGGCCTGGTTCCCGTGCGCAATGGGTGCTGGATCGTACTTTTGATTTGTTCGACCGGCTGGGCGCAACCGATGAGCAACTGGATTTCCCGGTGATCTATGCCTCGGCGCTGCATGGCTACGCTGGGCTGGAGGACAGTGTGCGTTCTGGCAACATGGACCCGCTGTTTGAAACGATCATCGCCCATGTCCCGCCGCCAGCAGTAGACCCGGCTGGACCGTTTCAATTGCAAGTCAGCTCGCTGGACTACAACAGCTATGTCGGGGTCATTGGTATTGGCCGCATCCGCCGAGGCAAGGTCAAAACCAATACGCCAGTGGTGATTCTCGACCGCCACGGCAACCGCCGCAATGGCCGGGTATTGCAAATCCTCGGCTTTCAGGGCTTAGATCGCATCGAATTTCCCGATGCATCCGCTGGTGACATTATCGCCTTTACCGGCATCGATGGGCTGGGTATCTCCGACGTGCTTTGTGATCCCAGCGCGGTTGAGCCTCTGCCTCCGCTCAAGGTGGATGAGCCGACCATGAGCATGACCTTTCAAGTCAACACCTCGCCCTTCGCTGGACGTGAGGGCAAGTACGTTACCAGCCGCCAGGTGCGTGAGCGGCTCCAGCGCGAGCTGATTCACAACGTGGCCCTGCGGATTGAGGACACCGATGACCCGGATAAATTCAAAGTCTCCGGGCGTGGTGAACTGCATCTGTCGATTCTGATCGAGAACATGCGCCGCGAGGGTTATGAGCTGGCTGTCTCGCGTCCAGAGGTCATCGTTCTGGAGATAGATGGCGAACCGTGCGAACCCTATGAGCAACTCACCGTCGATGTTGAGGAACAACATCAGGGTGCCATCATGGAAAAGCTGGGCGAGCGGCGCGGTGAACTGCTGGATATGCAACCCGACGGCAAGGGCCGGGTGCGGCTGGACTATCTCATTCCAGCACGCGGTCTGATCGGTTTTCAGACTGAATTCCTGACGGCCACCTCCGGCACGGGCTTGCTCTACCATGTGTTCGACCGCTATGCGCCAGTCAAAAAAGGTGCGATTGGCGCGCGGCTCAGCGGAGTGCTGATCGCCAATGCCACTGGCAAGGCGCTGGCCTACGCGCTGTTCAATCTTCAGGAGCGTGGACGGATGATGGTAGGCCACGGTGATGAAGTATATGAGGGTATGGTGGTCGGCATTCACTCCCGTGATAACGATCTGGTGGTCAATCCGCTCAAAGCCAAGCAATTGACCAATATCCGCGCCGCTGGCTCCGATGAGAACATTCTGCTGACTCCACCGGTTCGGATGAGCCTGGAACAGGCGCTGGAGTTTATCGATGACGATGAGTTAGTCGAAGTTACCCCAAAATCTATCCGTGTGCGCAAGAAACTGTTATTGGAGCATGAGCGTAAGAGGGCGTCTCGCCAGTGATTTCATTTGTTTTTTGTGATTAATACCTTACGCTTTAACTTATTTTTTCTCTCTTTAAGACAGTGTTATATTAACCTTGCCGTTTGCAACGCTAAGCACTCCCTATCTGGGAACCCGCGCAAACGGTCAGAAAAACCTAATTAGGAGAGAGAAAAAAATATGTCTGAACAAAAGCTTGGCAATCCGGCCGTGGTTGGCTTGGCCGGATTTGGTTTGACGACCTTGGTTCTGCAATTCCACAACGTCGGCTGGATGCCCAGCATCGGCCCGGTGGTTTGGCTCGGGTTGATGTTTGGTGGTACCGCGCAACTGATTGCCGGTCTCCAAGAGATGAAAACCGGCAATAACTTTGGATATTGCGCCTTTACGTCTTATGGCGCATTCTGGATCGCCCTATGCCTGATGTTGCTTGGCAATAAATACGACCTATTCAAAGCGAGTACCGAGGATGTCGGCTGGTTCCTGGTAGCCTGGACGCTGTTCACTGCGATTTTGTGGATCGGTTCGCTACGGATTCATGGCGCGATGGCTTTCACTTTCACCACGTTGCTTATCGGCTTCATCCTGCTGGATTTGGCACACTTTGGCTATCCGGGCCTGACAGTGGTGGCTGGTTATGAACTGATGGTCTGCGCGCTGGCCGCTTGGTATATGATGGCGCGAGTCATTCTGAACGAGATTTACGGCAAAGAACTCTTGCCGGCGGGCAAACCCTGGGTTTCCTAAGCGCCTGGATTTATTGCCCAAGTAACTGAATTTCGAGAGGGTCTTAAGATGGGAAAAAGAATGTTGGGTTTTGCCAGCCTGGTGCTGGTACTTGGCGCTGCGCCAACATGGGTTGGGGCCATCGATCCCGACGCTGCCACCGCCGATGAAGTGATCGCCAAGGTGCATGAAGCAGCCAAGTACTTGCATGACAAGGGCCAGGCTGGCTTTCCAGACTTCAACAATAATGCAAACTGGGTGTGGAAGAACAGCTATGTGTTTGTCTTTAGCTGCCGGGATAACAAGATGATTGCTCACCCGCTGCGCCCCGATTTGGTCGGTAAACCGATCCTGCAAATGGAGGATGATAAGGGTAATCTGCTGTTCCAAAAACTATGTGATGCTGGTAAGAGAGCTGACGGTGGCTGGGTCGAATACTGGTGGCCGAAGCCTGGCGAAGCCAAGGCTTCCCGCAAGATCTCGTATACCCAAAGTACCCAAGTGTCCTTTCAACCGGACGTGAGAGTTGGCGCGGGTATCTACGATGAAGCCATGAGCGTCGAGGATTTGAATAAGTTGGCGCAACAGGCGATTGAGCCGAAAAAAGACGCGCCGTAGCCAACAGCCGCTTCGTTTACTGCCCTCTCTCTTTTTCCCTGCGAGGAGGGAGAGGGAGAGGGAGAGGGAGACTACACTGCCGTGTTGCTTTGGTAGCCCAGCACTTCACGGAGTCTTCGGCAAAACGACATTCGTATCACTGCGATACTGGATTATATCGTAAGGCTGGTTCCGGGGTGGTTTGCCGGTGATCTGCAGTTGTCCCCGGCCGTCGTGCCAACGGTAGAGCGGACCGGTGTATTCAGGCATCCCAGGTAAGCGGCCGCGCACCCAAGAAGGCGCTTTCTGAGGCACAGTGTACCAGTACAGCAATACGCCACTCAGAATGCCCAGCACAATTAATAACCACAGCGAACCCGTGCCAGCAGATTGCCGTTGTCCACGGTTCCAGTTTTTCAGCGCCTTGTCTTGTCGTATACCCATCTATTGAACCCCATCCCGTCGAAATCTATGACCTCATTATTGGAAGAATCATCAATTCTCCTGTAAATATCTGTCTTCGACTAGGCAACTCTTGGAGAACGCCACTATATGTCCGCCGGCAACGAATTTACTTTGCTAAAAGAGCGGCGATTCCTGCCGTTTTTCATTACTCAGTTTTTGGGCGCGTTCAATGACAATGTCTTCAAGAACGCTTTGATCATTTTGATCGCTTTCCAGGCGGCTGATCCGGCTCAGGCCAATGTATTAATCAATGCCAGTGCCGGGTTATTCGTGCTGCCCTTCTTCCTATTCTCAGCTACTGCCGGACAATTGGCTGACAAGTATGAAAAATCCCGTTTGATGCAGTTAATCAAGCTCTTGGAGATTGTGATTATGCTGGCGGCGGCGATGGCCTTTATCTTGGGTAGTCTGCCTCTGCTGATTGGATTACTGTTTCTAATGGGCTGGCAATCCACGCTATTCGGTCCAGTGAAATACAGTATCCTCCCGCAACATCTCAAACCGGAAGAGCTGGTTGGTGGCAATGGCTGGGTGGAAATGGGAACTTTTCTGGCGATCCTGATTGGTACGTTACTCGGGGGAGTGCTGATCGCGATCCAGAGCAACGGCACCTGGCTGATTGCCGGTACGATCGTGACTCTGGCCGTGCTGGGATTTATTTCTAGTTTGTTCATTCCTCAAGCTGCGCCCGATGCGCCTGGTTTACGCATCAATTGGAACCCGATCACCGAAACCTGGCGCACAATTAGTATTGCCCGCCGCAATCGCACGGTGTTTCTATCAGTGTTGGGAATTTCCTGGTTCTGGTTCCTTGGTGCGACTTATCTAGCGCAATTACCCAACTACACCAAACTGAGCTTGGGCGGTGATGAACATGTTGTGACGCTGTTGTTGACGACCTTTGCCTTGGGGATTGGCATTGGTTCCATGTTGTGCGAACGATTATCAGGGCGGCGAGTGGAATTGGGTCTGGTGCCATTCGGTTCTATTGGCCTGACTGTATTTGGTGTCGATTTATTCTTCGCAGGCGCTCCCGTTTCCGCTGATGCACCGCTGATCGGAGCACTGGAGTTTTTACGCAGCACTTCCAATTGGCGGGTGCTCCTTGATATCCTGTTGATGGGGATGTTTGGCGGTTTCTATATCGTGCCATTGTATGCCCTGGTCCAGCAGCGTAGTGAGCCGGGCTTCCGCTCGCGGGTCATTGCCGGTAACAATATTATCAATGCTCTGTTCATGGTGTTGTCGGCACTGCTGGCGATTATTTTTCTCGACAGCGTGGGACTGAGTATTCCACAATTTTTGTTGTTGACTGCTATTTTCAACGCAGTAGTGGCTGTCTATATCTTTACCCTGGTTCCTGAATTCCTGATGCGCTTCATCGTCTGGATTCTGGTGAACACAGTTTACCGGTTGCGGACGGTGGGTCTTGAACACATTCCCGAAGAAGGGCCAGTGGTGGTGGTTTGCAACCATGTCAGTTACATGGATGCCCTCATTGTGATTGGTTGTTGCCGGCGGCCGATCCGTTTTGTGATGGATTATCAAATCTTCAAAATTCCGGTGCTCAGCTTTGTGTTTCGCACTGCTGGGGCTATTCCCATTGCTCCGGCACGGGAGAATACGAAGGTGCTGGAGCAGGCTTATGAGCAGGTTGCCCGCTATCTTGAAGAAGGCGAAGTTGTGGGTATTTTTCCGGAGGGAAAATTAACCGGGGATGGCGAAATTGGCTCGTTTAAGAACGGTGTTCAACGTATTATCCGGCGTAACCCGGCGCCGGTCGTACCGATGGCGTTGCGTGGGCTATGGGGCAGTTTCTTCAGTCGCTGCTGTGGCAAGGCCATGAGCCATTTTCCACGGCGATTCTGGTCGCGGATCGAATTGATCGTGAGCGAGCCGGTTGCTCCAGAACAGGCGACCACGGCGTTGCTGCGTGAGACCGTGATCAGATTGCGGGGAGATGACGCTATCCGCACATGACATTTGGGTTGTTACCCAGACTCAGGCCGGGTACAGTCAGGTCGCCCAAGGGGCGCGGTTTGCTGATCCCGTAGCCTTGGGCATAATTTACGCCGATCGTGCGTAGTTTCTCCAAGACCTCATGGTCTTTCACAAATTCAGCAATGGTTTCCATGCCCATCACATGCCCGATTTCATTAATGGAGCTTACCATCGCCAATGAGACTGGATCATTGATGATGTCTTTGACAAACATGCCGTCGATCTTGAGAAAATCCACAGGTAGCTTCTTGAGATAGGCAAACGAAGAAAACCCACTGCCGAAGTCATCGAGAGCAAAACGGCAGCCAATGCCTTTCAGTGTATGAATAAAATGCAGGGCACTGGAAAGATTAGCGATAGCGGCAGTTTCGGTGATTTCGAAGCAGATCTTACGGGTCAGCGGCGAGTGGCGCTGCAAACGCCCCACCAAGTAATCTAGCAAATGGTTGTCGCCCAGGGAATGACCGGACAGGTTGATAGCGCACAGAGAGAGATTGTTGAGATGATAAGGATTGCTGGATAGCCAATCCAACGCGGTTCCTACGACCCATTGATCGAGCTTTCCTGCCAAGTGATAGCGCTCAGCCGCCGGTAGAAACGCTCCGGGCATTACGGTCTGGCCGGTTTCATCTTTCATGCGCAGGAGCAATTCGTAGTGATGACCGTTTAACGGTCCTTGCGTAGGGATAATTGGCTGGAAGGCAAGCTGGAAGCGATTATCTTCCAATGCCTGATTAATGCGCGATACCCAACGCATTTCGCCCTTGCGGCGTGCCAAGTCCAAATCGTTTTCCGCGTACAGGTGTACCCGGTTACGCCCGGCATCCTTGGCGGCGTAACAGGCGCTATCGGCAGCGCTGAGGACACTGGCGCAGCTTTCACTATTCACATCAATCGGTACCACACCAATGCTGACGCCCGCCCGGAAAGTTTTATTTTCCCATGAAAAACGGAAATCGCTAACGGCGTTGCACAGCGCATTAGCCACGCGCATGGCGTCGGATAGGGGACAATGCTCCATGAGTACCCCAAACTCGTCACCACCTAGCCGTGCCAGAATATCCTGCCGGCGAATCCATCCCTGTAGAATCCGTGATACCTCACGTAGTAGGGCATCGCCTGCCATATGCCCGCACGTGTCGTTGATGATTTTGAACTGGTCCAGATCTAGATAAAATAGGACGTGTTCGGCGCCATGCTCGCGAGCACTTTCCAATGCCTGCTGGAGACTGATTTCAAAAGCGCGCCGGTTGGGTAATTCAGTGAGTGAATCATGGCTGGCTTGATGCGTCAGTTGCTCGGCAAGCTGTTGTGCCTCGGTGTGGTCAAGCCAAGAGCCGACTCGTTCCAGAGGCCGTCCATCGTCGTCGAAAATCAGACGGGCTGTATCCCGGATCCAGCGCCATTCGCCATCCCGGCGCTGCACCCGGTATTCACAGTTCACGAGTTGGCGTTCCTCCACGCTATCCAGGATCGATTTCAACCGCGCCCGGTCGTCTGGATGGATCAATCGCTCCCAGAGGTGCTGATTGGCGAGGAGTTCTTCTGCCTGGTAACCGAGCAATTCGTACACGTTAGCGCTGACAAAGTTAATTGGCATGCCAGGACCAGGATGACGTGAGTAAATAACCGCGGGGCTGGCGCCAACGACATGCTCCAAACGGGCGCTAGCCCGGCGCAAAGCTTCCTCAGCTCGCCGGCGTTCGGTGATGTCATGGGCTACCATATGGCTGCCCGTGCAGCGGGATGCTGGATTGTTTTCCTCAATGATCGCTAGTGCGATGATTTCTACAATCACCAGTGGCGCGAGGCGTGGATAATGGCGGCGGAAATCGGTGTTGCGTGTCAGACAGAGTTCGGCAGAGAGGGACTTCGCCGGTCCATCAGCGAGATCGGCTAATAATTGTTTGGCTTTCCCCCGGTCCATAGGCGTCACGAGTTCCAGCAGCGACTGTCCGGTCAGAATTTCGGGTTCGAAGCCTAGTAAGGTTTTGACGCGATGATTGAGGTAAGTAAACCGGCCTTCTATATCTAGCACGAAAATCAGATCGGGAGAATGGTTGACGATGAACCGATGCAAGCGTTCAGAGGTTTCCAGGCGCTGACGCATGTTCCGGTTGGCGCGCTCCAGCCGTAACTTATGGGCGGCATTAGTGATACTGCGCAGCAGCTCCTCAGGATTAAATGGCTTGCGAAGAAAATCGATAGCACCTTGGCGCATGGCGGTTGTCGCCTCGACGACCGAGGTCGTGCCGCTGATGACGATGACCGCCATGTCTAAATCCTGCCCAGCGATAAAGTCCAGCACACCGGTGCCGCTCATTCCGGGCATTGCCAAATCCAGCAGCAGCAAGTCGTAGCGGGACTTAGAGAGATGCGTTAAAGCTTGTACCCCGCTAGCAGCGATGGTGACCAGGTAGCCTTGCATTCTGAGCAATTGTTCGAGGCTGACCAGTAAGCCCGGTTCATCATCCACCACCAGCAAAGATAATGTCCTGTCTTCTTCCATTCCCCCATTCCCCCGTTTGTCCAGCCCTGGTTTCCCAAGTCTAACGCCTGGCGTTTTTAACACGCTCTGATAGAAACTATTTCGCTTCTGATTCTACTCATATTAGCTAATTTAGAGTAAGGCGGTAATTAATATGTGTAATGTAATATACTTTCAGGGCTATTTTTAGTCGAAAATTTTCTGTGAGAATTAAGAGAAGACATGATAGAGAGATTAACTCAAATCTGTGGCAATAATATCAAAAAGGTCGTACCGCCACCTGAGTTAGGACGATAACTTACTAGGCCGCCTAGTTCATCAACGAGGTTTTTGACGATGGATAACCCCAGACCAGCGTGCCCTTCGCCTTTAGCGCTGGTCACCGGCTGGAAAAGCTTGGCGCGTAAAGCTTCGGGAAAACCTGGGCCGTCATCGGCGACAGTGACTTCCACATATAGGCGTCCATGTAGATTGATATCATCCTGGGTGGTCACGATAATGTGACCTCGTTCTCCCAAAGCCTCAGCGGCATTGCGTACCAGATTAAGCAGAATTTGCCGTACGGCATCGCGACCTTGGGCCAACGGTGCCAGCCCTTCTTTGAGATTCAAGTTCAAATTAATGCTATGCGGCCGACACAGTGCTTCGTCGAGAATCCGTGCCAAGTCGTGGATCGTCTTGTTCAAATCGAAGCTGGACTCTGTTAGCGGTTCTTTCGGTTCAACGAGGCGTTGCAAGATACGGCTGGCTCGTTCTGTCTCTTCTCGCAGTATTTGCAATTCTTCATCCGCCTGTTCGCCAATCTTCTTGGCCAATATATACAGTGAATTACGAATAATTGTCAGAGGATTGGAAACTTCATGCAGGACCGCCCGCACGTGCTGCTGCTGCAGCAATTCCCGATCTTCACGAGCGCGGCGTTGCTGGATTTCCCGCTGACTCAGTTCGTCAAGGACTATTGCTGCTGCGACAGCGAAGCGACGCAGCAGGCGTTCCCGAGCGAGCAAGCGCGGCAGCTGCGTCCGCGCAATACCTGCGCCTAGTACGCCTATGAGCCGGCCTTTGGTATGGAGCGGCAGACACCATACGCCTTCGCTTCCCCACTGTCTGGCAAGTTGATGATCGATAATACCAAGCGAAATTTGCGGTTCTAGCGAATGACTGATACGTTGTTCCCGTACTGCTCGCTGGAAGGTGTTGGTTGACCCTGTAGGGTCGATAGTGAATTCATCTAGCCATTTTGCTGAAGAGCGATCGTGTAAGAGGCCGGTTTGGAAATCGTATTGGAAAAAATGCACCTCGGTCAGATCAAAGAGCATTGCTGCGCATCGGGCGATCGCTGCCCGTATTTCCGATATGTCCCCAATGTTGCTCAGTTCGCTACGTATGGCGTCGATCAGCGCCAAATCTTGAATAGTGTGCTGTAACGATGGGCGAACTGGTAATGCAATTGCCTCATCTTCCGCATCAGTCACTGTGATCCTCAGTTCGTTGATCAACGGTCCGACCACGAGATCTATCTCAGTGCGGGCCTGCTCCAGTGCCGCCACGCTCAAATTCAGCAGTTCCCCCTCCTTAGCTAGGAGGGTTTCTGGATATTCTGTTTCTTGATTCAGCAGGTTGGCGGCGTGTAGCAGGCGCAGTAGAGGATGGGCGCCGCGCAGCTCCTGAATGTTCAAATGATGAAACCGGATTGCATCGCCTAGTAACGGATGCAGCTTCCAGGCATCCAGCAAAGCTGCACCTAATGTGCAATGATCGGCGCCTAATAGTCGCTGTTCGAGTTCGGGAACTTCACTTAAGGTTCGAGCGATGCGGTTTAAGGTATGAATTTCATAAGGCGCTGTAGTCTGGCGGACACTGAGAATCAGTTTGCCAAGATCATGCAGCAAACCGGCTAAATAGGCAGTCTCAGGGTCGGGAAAAGCGGTGATCTCGGCCAATCGGCGGGCGAGATGGGCACAACGCAAGGAATGGCCCCAGAATCGTTTCAATGCCGAGGGTGGAAAACAATCCTGCTGTGTGGCTAATTGTTGAATGGCACTGGTGACCACCAGGGTTCTCACGGTGGTTGGATTCATTATCGCCAGTGCATAGTGGAGATTGGGTGCTTGAAAAGTCTGGCCTTGGGACGTATTTGCCATGGCCAGCAGTCGTATGCTTAAAACGGGGTCATAACCGATGAGTTGAGCCTGTTTCTGCATATCAATGCTTCCACTTTCGCAGATTTCCAGTAATTCTTCCATGACAGCCGGCAAAAATGGCAGTATTAACAGATCGCTTTCATCGAACAAGTCTTGAGAAAATGACGTTTCCAATTGAGGTAACTCGGGCATTTTATTGATTTACCCGTTTCAATTCTGGGTCTTTTATTTGCAGGGCTATCGTTGTAGTTCCTGCAATAGATATGCCCAGGTTTTTTCTTTATTTTTATGTGCTTTTCATATCAAACTGAACAATTAAGTTCATAATTTAGCGGTTGATCACCCCAAAAAAAATCATTTGCTGATTAATAATGACATAAAGAGGAATTGATCAAGCCAAATTGGCCCGATTGAGTGGAGGTTCGTTTGTTCGCTAGGCAAGGAAATAAAGGTAAGGCTTCCGCCTTGGCTCGATGAATGCGGTTAAAGCGATTAAGGCAAAACTGGGGGGTACAAAATGAGGGAATGGGAGAGATGCAGAAAAAAGCTTTGAGTAATGGGGAGAGTAAAGAAATATTATTATTATTCAAAGCACTCTCCCCGATGATGGGGAGAGAGATTGCGTCAGCAGGGTATCAATAGGGTGGTGGAGCGTCATAGTAGGCGGGTGGTGGCCCGTAACGGCGGTAATAGCCTGGAGGTGGCCCAGAGTCATCATAGCGATAACGCCGCATGCGGCGAATTTGCCGCTGTTGCGAAGCGATCTCCTGATTTTGGTAATCCATTTGATTACCCACTGCGCCGCCAATGAGCGCGCCACCCAGTGCTCCTGTCAGCGCGCCGCCTGTGGGATCGATAGCATGACCCACTGCCGCGCCTGCTGCCGCACCCATTAACGCACCTCCCGTTGTGTAGTAGTTGGGTGGAGCGCCTCGCGGTGGCGGCGTCGCACAAGCCGTAGTTAGACCAAGTGCTACGGTCACGATCATAAGCTTCAATGGCATAGACATAGGACTCTCCACACTGTTCGACGGGGTAGTTGAAAAAGCAGGCGGCGATCACTTATGCGGAATGCACCAGCGACAGCGCCGCCATCAAAACCCACCAACATCCCCACTGAATAGGATGCAGTATTTCATGAGCAACGTGAATCTCCCCTGAATACAAGCAGGAGCTAGGGTTGCTCCCAATCCGGTCCAAGGACTGCAGCCCGCCAACCGTGACTTAATGGGGAATCCTGGCTGGCAAGCCACTGCGCTACATCTCGCTGAGTGGCTAATGCCTGGGGCGGAATTCCATATTGATTGGCCCGGACTGCGATCCTATTTAATAGTTCATCGACCCACGCTGCTTGTTTTGCGGTCAAGCGCAACCGGCGCGGCTGCACCGTCGGCCATTGTTCGGCGGGTTCAGCGCGAGCAGCCGTAATCTGTTTCAGCAGGGCCTCGCCATGCCGGCGCAAGGTGGTGGACGGCAATCCATGAATCCGTGCTAAGTCTTCGATATTGTTGGGCATGCGTTGTGCCATGTTTAGCAGTACGGCGTCACTCAAAATCCAGCGGCGTGGCCGGTCATGGCGGCTGGCCTGTTCTTCCCGCCAGGCCGCCAGCGCTCGCAAGACAGCTTGCTGTACGCCTTGCAGCCGTTGATGACCTCGTACTCGCCGCCAGGCTTCTTGAGGGTGTGGCTGGTAGCGGTCTGGATCAGTCAGCGCTGCAAAATCCTCGCTCAATGCGGCTAGCCAGCCGCGTTCTGCCAGGGTTACTTGTTGCCGCTGGTACAGTTCCGGCAGGTAGCGCACGTCGTCGATTGCGTAGGCCAGCCATTCTGGTGCCAGTGGCCGGCGCCGCCAGTCAGCCCGGGTATGCTCCTTGTGCAATTCCACATTGAGCATCTGCTGCACCAAGCTCGCGTAACCTACCTGGTTGCCGTAACCTAGCACCAACGCCGCCAGTTGCGTATCAAACACAGGTACCGGGATTGCGCCACGCAGGTGGTAGAAAATTTCCAGATCTTGATAGGCTGCATGCAGGATTTTGGTCACTGCCGGGTTGTACAACACATCCAGCAACGGTTCCAGCGATGGCAGCGCGAGTGGATCGATACACGCCAAACCGTTCGTGCTGGCGATCTGGATCAAGCAGAGTTGCGGATAGAAGGTTTGCTCGCGGATAAATTCGGTATCGAGCGCCAGCCAGGGTGTGTTGCTCAATCCCGCACAGAATTCAACCAGCGCTGGCTGGTCAACGATATAATGCAGGTTGTGTTCGTTCGCCTCACTCATTCGCGCCGCCAGGTTCCGGATTTGCCACCGGTCTTTTCCAGCAAGCGGATGTCGGTTAAAGCCATGCCGCGATCCACTGCCTTGCACATATCGTAAACCGTCAACAGCGTGATCTGCACGGCGGTCAGCGCCTCTATTTCCACGCCAGTGGAACCCCGGGTTTCTACGGTCGCTTGACAGCGGACAGCCTTGCGTTCCGGCAAGGGCTGTAGATCCACCACGACCCGGGTCAGGGCCAGGGGATGGCAGAGCGGGATCAAATCAGCCGTGCGTTTAGCGCCCATGATACCGGCAACGCGCGCTACCCCCAGCACATCGCCTTTGGCATGCGCACCGGTCATGATGCGTTCTAGCGTTGCCGGTTGCATGAAAATGTAGCCCTCGGCGACCGCAATCCGGTGAGTGATGGCCTTATCGCCAACATCGGTCATTTGAGCTTCGCCGGCAGCATTGAAGTGGGTCAGGGACATGGCAGGAGAAAGACAGGAAGAGATGGCAGGTTGAGAGGGAGCGAGGAAACCCCTCGCCCCTGGGTGCGAAACCGGGCATCCTGCCCGTTGCAACACGGGCCGAAAGCCCGTGCTAAGCCATTAACTAAACTAATAATGGAACGATCAGCAAAGCCACGATATTGATGATCTTGATTAACGGATTGACGGCCGGACCGGCTGTATCTTTGTAGGGATCGCCGACAGTATCACCGGTAACCGAGGCCTTATGTGCCTCTGAACCCTTTCCGCCAAAATTGCCATCTTCGATGTACTTTTTAGCGTTGTCCCAAGCACCGCCGCCTGCAGTCATGGAAATCGCTACGAACAAACCCGTCACGATAGTACCCATCAGCAGGCCGCCCAATGCTTTCGGTCCTGCCTCGGGACCCATCAGCCAAGCCATGCCGAAAGCCACCACGATCGGCGTCAATACAGGTAGCAGCGAGGGAATAATCATCTCCTTGATCGCAGACTTGGTCAGCAAATCGACGGCCCGCGAATAATCTGGTTTGGTCGTGCCTTCCATAATGCCGGCGATTTCCTGGAATTGCCGGCGTACTTCTATCACCACGCTGCCCGCGGCGCGACCGACGGCTTCCATCGCCATGGCTCCGAACAGGAACGGGATCATGCCGCCAATGAACAGACCGATAATCACCACCGGGTCAGTCAATTCAAAATTGACCTGAATATTCGCTAACGCCAGCTTATGCTCAAAGTCGGCGAACAGCACCAACGCTGCCAGTGCTGCCGAGCCAATCGCATAACCCTTGGTCACAGCCTTGGTGGTGTTGCCTACCGCATCCAGCGGGTCGGTGATACCGCGAATCTTCTCGTCCATATCGGCCATTTCGGCAATACCGCCAGCGTTGTCAGTGATGGGCCCATAGGCGTCCAAAGCGACAATAATGCCGGCCATCGACAACATCGAAGTGGCGGCAATGGCGATGCCGTACAACCCAGCCCAGCTATAGGACAGACCAATACTCAAGCAGACCGCTAGCACTGGCAGGGCGGTGGCTTTCATCGACAACGCCAGACCGGCGATGATATTGGTGGCGTGGCCAGTGGTGCAGGCCTCCGCAAGCTTTTGCACCGGGCTGAACTCAGTGGCGGTGTAATACTCGGTGAAGACTACCATCGCCGCGGTCAAGCCCAGTCCGATCAGCGCCGAACCGTATAGCCCCCAGGGGTTTTGGCCGCCCATTAGCAAAAAGATGACAGGCAGGAAGATCACTGCAGCGATGCCGCCCGCCACACCCAGTCCGCGATACAAGGCGTTCATGATCTTCTCGCCTTCGCGAGCCTTAACAAAACCGCAACCGATAATCGAGGCAATGATTGATACGCCGCCCATCAGCAGCGGCAGGACGATAGCGTTCTGGGTGGAGTCTCCAGTGAATGCCAGGCTGCCGACCAGCATGGTTGCAATGATGGTTACGGCATAGGTTTCGAATAGGTCAGCGGCCATGCCAGCGCAGTCGCCCACATTGTCGCCCACATTATCGGCAATCACCGCCGGATTGCGCGGATCGTCTTCGGGGATACCGGCTTCGACCTTGCCGACCAAGTCAGCGCCAACATCAGCGCCCTTGGTGAAAATGCCGCCGCCCAGACGGGCGAAGATCGAGATCAGCGAACTGCCAAAGGCCAGCCCGACCAGCGGACCAAGATCGGAAACCGCACCGGTGAAGCCGCCCAGTAGCACGTAATAGCCTGCCACGCCGAGCAGGCCCAGGCCGACCACCAACAGGCCGGTGATTGCACCGCCGCGAAACGCGACTTCCAGCGCCGCATTCAAGCCATCGTGCGCGGCTTGAGCGGTGCGCACGTTGGCGCGTACCGAGACGTACATGCCGATGTAACCGGCTACACCGGAGCAGATTGCGCCAATGGCGAAGCCAACAGCGGACAGAGGGCCTAAGGTGAAAAAGATTACCGCACCAATGATCACGCCAACGATGGCGATGGTGGTGTACTGCCGGTTCAGGTAGGCACGGGCGCCTTCTTGGACAGCCGAGGCGATTTCCTGCATACGAGCATTACCGGCATCCTTGGCCAATACCCATTTGACCGACTGGATGCCGTAGATAAGCGCGCCGATCGCGCAGAGCAATGCGATAATCAATCCTACCGCTGCCATGATGTGAACCCTCCAGTAAGGGAATGAACAGACCTCATGGTTTTCTCCTAATTATATCGTTGATTGTTAAATGGTTATTTCGTTCGGTCGCTGTGGCCCGGGACGACGGAGGACCAACAATGCGCCAGATTCCCTTGCGGATCGGGCTGGCGCGTTAAGCTCCCCGGATAAGATTAAGGGAATACGGGCCATGAATCAAAAAATGAGAGTATTTGGAAAGCAACCGAATACGCTCCCGCTCCTATATGAAAGCGTGCCCCTGGTCTGACTGGACATTTGCTGACTTCAGCGTCCAGACTTTATCCGTTTTCCCCTGACCACTAAGGAACCTGCGTTCATGAAAATCGAAACCTTGGCCATTCACGGTGGCTATCAACCCGAAGCCACTACTAAAGCGGTCGCTGTTCCCATCTATCAGACGACTTCCTACGCCTTTGATGATACTCAGCATGGCGCCGATCTATTCGATCTGAAGGTCCCAGGGAACATCTACACCCGGATTATGAACCCCACGACAGCGGTGTTGGAGCAGCGAGTGGCGGCCATGGAGGGCGGGGTCGGTGCGCTGGGTGTCGCGTCAGGCATGGCAGCAATTACTTATAGCATCATGACCATCGCCGAGGCGGGGGACAATATTGTCACGACCTCAACCCTGTATGGCGGCACGTATAATCTGTTCGCTCATACCCTACCGCGTTTCGGCATTGAAGTCCGCTTTGCCGATTATCGGGATGTCGAGGCTATGGGTCGACTGATCGATGACAAGACCAAGGCGGTGTTTTGCGAGTCTATCGGCAATCCGGCGGCGAATGTAGTGGACTTCGGCGCATTGGCGGCAGTCGCTCATGCGCATGGTGTCCCGCTGATCGTTGATAATACGGTGCCAACGCCCTATCTATGCCGGCCGTTTGAGCATGGCGCGGATATCGTGGTGCATGCGCTGACGAAATATATGGGGGGCCACGGTACCAGTATTGGTGGAGTCATTGTCGATTCTGGACGCTTTCCTTGGGATCAGCACAAAGCCCGTTTTGTCCGGTTAAACGAGCCAGATCCTTCTTATCATGGCGTGGTGTACGTCGAGGCATTGGGGCCAGCGGCATTCATCGGACGGGCGCGGGTCGTGCCGTTGCGCAATACCGGCGCAGCGATCTCACCATTTAACAGTTTCCTGATTTTGCAAGGCATCGAGACTCTGCCAGTGCGCATGGACCGCCATTGTGAGAATGCGCTCAGGGTAGCGGAATACCTGCGCGATCATGTCCAGGTCGAATGGGTCAAATACCCGGCGCTGGCTGATAGTCCGGACAAGCCGCTCGTCGACAAGTACATGGGTGGACGGGGTTCCAGTATCCTTAGTTTCGGTATCAAGGGCGGCCGTGAAGCTGGCGCCAAGTTTATTGATGCACTTAACTTAGTCACCCGGCTGGTCAATATTGGGGACGCCAAGTCGTTGGCTTGTCATCCGGCGACCACGACGCACCGGCAATTATCGCCGGATGAGTTGGCCAGGGCCGGAGTCAGCGAGGATCTGGTGCGCTTGTCGATTGGTATCGAACATATCGACGATATTCTCGCCGATTTGGAGCAGGCGTTGGCAGCGGCGCGTTGAGATTAGTTTTTTTTCAGGTTGTTATGGTATATGCAGGACCTGCCGCGGGGGCAAAGCACCCGCGGCAATGGGGCGAAGAAGAGAACGCAAAGATCACTAGAAGAAAAGCAAGATCCGCCAGCCCGAGTGTCTTTCTGGCGTGTTATGCAACTTGATGTGGTGTTAGATGGTTTGTTGTGATTTTTTATGGCGTGTCAAGGCTCTTTGTGGAGCCAGCCGGAATCCTGTTTATCAGTGTCTGCGTCTGTCTGGAAAGTTATGGTATTTTAACCCGCTTCGTTTCAAAGCCCGTCCTTCGTTTTAAAGCCCGTCAACGCCAGGAAATTGCCGTGATCGCCGAGTCTTACCAGCCGCAAGTCATTGAAGCGGAAACCCAAAGCTATTGGGATGAGCAACGAATCTTCGCTACACGCGAGGAGCCGGGCCGTGAGAAGTTCTATTGCCTGTCCATGTTTCCTTATCCCAGTGGGCGGCTGCACATGGGGCATGTGCGCAACTACACCATTGGTGATGTGATCGCGCGTTACCAGCGGATGCTGGGCAAGAACGTCTTGCAGCCGATGGGTTGGGATGCGTTCGGCTTGCCGGCGGAAAATGCGGCGATGGCTTCCCGCGTTGCCCCAGCGCAATGGACCTTCGACAACATTGCCTACATGAAAAAGCAACTCCAGTTGCTAGGCTTCGCGTTGGACTGGGAACGCGAGGTGGCGACCTGTACGCCGGAGTATTACCGCTGGAATCAATGGTTGTTCCTGCGCATGCTGGAAAAAGGCATCGCCTACCTGAAAACGGGCGTGGTCAATTGGGACCCGGTTGATCAAACTGTATTAGCCAATGAGCAGGTCATTGATGGGCGCGGCTGGCGCACCGGCGCGGTCGTCGAGAAGCGCGAAATCCCCATGTATTACCTGGCAATCACCCAATACGCCGAGGAGTTGCTCGCGGAGCTCGATCAATTACCTGGCTGGCCAGAGCAAGTCAAGCTGATGCAGAAGAACTGGATCGGTAAAAGCCACGGGGTACGGATCGGGTTTCCTTATCAAAGCCCCTCGCCGCTTGGGGGAGGAGAGGCGTCTGGCATTCTCTGGGTCTTCACGACTCGTGCCGATACCCTGATGGGGGCGACCTACGTCGCAGTCGCTGCCGAACATCCGCTGGCCTTGCACGCCGCACAAACCAATCCGCAACTGGCCGCATTCATCGATGAATGCCGGCGCGGCGGTGTCACCGAGGCGGAGTTAGCGACGCAGGAAAAGAAGGGGATGCCAACAGGGTTGACCGTAACCCATCCGCTGACCGGCGACGCCTTGCCGTTGTGGGTCGCCAACTATGTCCTGATGGGTTACGGCGAGGGCGCAGTGATGGCGGTGCCGGCCCATGATGAGCGCGATTTCGCCTTTGCCAGCCAATTCGGCTTGCCAATCAAGCCAGTGATTCGCACCCGCATCGGCGGCGAAACCCCAGCGCCCTGGCAGGAGGCTTACGCCGATGAGGGGGTCTGCATCAACTCTGGTCCGTATGACGGACTGAATTTCACGCAGGCGGTGGATGCTATCGCTGCTGACCTGAGCGCCAAGGGTCTGGGCGAGAAGAAAGTGACATGGCGATTGCGTGACTGGGGCGTTTCCCGCCAGCGTTATTGGGGAACGCCGATTCCAATCATTCATTGCGCCGGTTGCGGCGCAGTGCCTGTGCCGGATGAACAGTTACCAGTGGTGTTGCCCGAGCACCTGATCCCGGACGGTTCTGGCAATCCCCTCAATAAATATCCTGAGTTTCTACACTGTATCTGCCCGGAATGTGGCCAGCCAGCCCGGCGCGAGACCGATACCATGGACACCTTTGTCGATTCGTCCTGGTATTTCTTCCGCTACTGTACCCCCGGCGCGGAAGTGATGATCGATCAACGGGCCGATTACTGGATGCCGGTCGATCAGTATGTCGGCGGCATCGAACATGCGATCTTGCACCTGCTATATTCCCGCTTCTGGACCAAGGTTATGCGTGATCTAGGCTTGATCCAGGTCAACGAACCGTTTGCCCACCTGTTGACTCAAGGCATGGTGATTGCGCCCACTTTCTACCGGGAGAGCGCGGAGGGTCGCAAGCAATGGATCAACCCGGCGGATGTCAAGGTGCAAACCGACGATAAGGGCCGGCCACTGGCTGCGGCCTTGAGCAGCGATGGACAGCCGGTGGCGATCGGCGGCATCGAGAAAATGGCTAAATCGAAGAACAATGGCGTCGATCCGCAGTCGCTGATCGAACAATACGGGGCCGACACTGCCCGGTTGTTTATGATGTTCGCTGCGCCGCCTGATCAAGCGCTGGAATGGTCGGATTCTGGGGTGGCGGGCGCTTATCGCTTTTTGCGCCGCTTGTGGCTTCATGCCGCTGAACATCAGGATGCGATTCGCGCTGCCGGTGAACTGGACGCTGCCGCTTTGTCTGAGCCTTTGCGTGTAGTCCGCCGCGAAGTGCATGAGGCGCTGCATCAAGCGCTGTACGACTTTGGCCGCCACCAATTCAACACCGTGGTCTCTGGCGGCATGAAGATTCTGAATGCGCTGAGCCGGAGCGAGATGAGTGAGGATGCATCAGTACCGGCGGTACGCCGTGAAGGTTTGGGTATTCTGCTGCGGTTACTATCGCCGATTGTGCCGCATATCACCCATACCTTGTGGCGGGAGCTGGGCTATGGCGAGGATGTGTTGAACGCGGCGTGGCCAATGCCGGATGAGGCCGCGCTAGCGCGTTCACGGGTGACGTTGGTGGTGCAGGTTAATGGTAAGTTGCGTGGGCAAATTGAAGTTCCGGTGGATGCTGGGCGCGAAGCGATTGAGCAGATCGCCCAGGCTGAGCCGAATGTTCAGCGCTTTGTTGCGGGTAAGCCAATCCGTAAGATTGTGATTGTGCCTGACAAACTGGTCAATGTGGTGTGCTGAGAAGGATAGCCCTCATGCGTTGGATCGTTTGGAATGGATTAGGGCTGGTGGTGTTGATATTGGCGGGCTGCGGTTTTCAGTTGCGCGGTCAAGCGCAGTTGCCGCCGGAGATGCGAATAACCTATGTGCAAAGCCCATCAGGTCTTGCGCCGCCCGGTTCCGTGAGCCGCAAGCTCCCGTTGTTGCTGGCTAATAATGGTGTAACCGTCACCCGCGATCCGGCCCAGGCGACGGCGACGCTCACCATCCTGCGTGAGGGTGGCGGCCGCCGCACCGTGGCGGCCGACCGCTTCGATATCAAGCGGCAGTATTTTCTGGCCTACGATGTTGTCTGCCAGGTCACGCTGGCAAATGGTCAAACGCTGATTCCACCGGAAGGATTTAGCACCAATCGTACCCTGTTGTTTGATGAAAACCGGGTGCTGGGCTTCGAAGCTGCCCAGGAGTCGCTGACGGATAGCATGGCCGATGACCTATCGTGGCAAATCATCCGCCGTTTGCAAGCCGCTGCTGGTTCCTGAGATCCCCTTTGCGCCTGTCTCCCGACAAACTCTCTGCCCATCTGCGCAAAACCCTGGCGCCTCTGTACCTGGTGTTCGGTGAGGAAACCTTGCTTGCTCAGGAAGCCGCTGACGCCATCCGCGCGGCGGCCCGTGAGCGGGGCTACAGTGAACGGGAATGCCTGACGGTAGAAACCGGTTTCGATTGGAACACCCTGCGGCAGCTCGCCTCCAGCCCCTCTCTGTTTGCTAGCCATCGGCTATTGGAATTACGGATAGGCGATGCTAAGCCAGGCGATGCCGGAGCCAAGGCGCTCAGTGCTTACGCTATGCGGCCGGTCGAGGACGCTGTGCTGCTGGTGATCGCTGGCAAGGTGGACTGGCACGCTCAGAAAAGTCACTGGTTCGCTGCACTGGATGAGGCCGGCGTCGTGGTGCCTGCCTTACCGGTTGATGCGCGCCAGCGACCGGCCTGGATCGAACGCCGGTTGCGCAACCGAGGTCTGAATCCTGTGCCAGAAGCGGTGGCATTGTTGAGTGAGCGCGTGGAAGGCAATTTGCTGGCAGCGGCTCAGGAGATTGAAAAGCTGGTACTGACAGCCGAGACCTCATCGTTGACGGTCGAAGCCGTATGGGCGGCGGTGGGAGACAGCGCCCGTTTCAGCATCTATGATTTTGTAGATGCTGCCCTGCTTGGCGAGTCAGAGCGCGTTGTGCGTATTCTGGATGGATTGCACGGTGAAGGGGTCGAACCGGTATTGATCAATTGGGCTTTGCATCGAGAGGTTCGTACTCTGACCCGGTTGGCCTTCACCTGCGCTGGGGGACAACCCCTGGAAGGGGTGCTGAACGCACATAAGGTTTGGGAAAAGCGCAAGCCATTGATTAGAAATGCTTTGAAACGTTTGACTTTAGCGGATTGTCAGCAGTTGTTGCGCGCCTGCTCACGGATCGACCGCTGCATCAAGGGGGCAGAAACCGGCGCGCCATGGGATGAACTCATGATGGCAGGGCTGCGGCTGGCTGGCCGGGAGTTGTTACCCGGCACGTTTTGAATATCACGCTGACGCATGAAGCGTTGGTTATGAGGTTTTGGATTGATGAACAACATGAACCAGGATACGACAAGTGCTGTGGATGACTACATGATAACGGTTGGTCAGCGCGCCCGCGCAGCTTCCCGCATCGTGGGTCGTGCTGAAACCCGGGTAAAGGACGCCGCCCTGCTAGCGATTGCCGGGGCGCTTGAAGCATCTGAAGGACGGCTACTGGCGGAAAACCGCCGTGACCTGGAAGCTGGCCGCGCCTCTGGCTTGGAGCCGGCATTGCTGGATCGGTTGGAAATCACTCCTAAAAGCGTCAAGGCCATAGCCGGGGGTTTGCGGGAGATTGCTGCTCAGACTGATCCGGTGGGGGAAATTACCGGTCTAAAATACCGGCCCTCTGGCATTCAGGTGGGGCAAATGCGTGTTCCTTTGGGTGTGATCGGCATTATCTACGAGTCACGGCCCAATGTAACCGCTGATGCTGCTGCACTGTGTCTGAAAGCCGGCAATGCGGCGATTCTTCGCGGCGGCTCCGAAGCGCTGCATTCCAACCGGGCTATCGCTGCCTGCATCCAGCAAGGGCTGGCGGTGGCTAATCTGCCTGCTGATACCGTGCAAGTCATTGATACGGTGGATCGGGCGGCGGTTGGGGCACTGATTCGCATGGCTGAGTACGTGGATGTTATCGTGCCGCGCGGCGGCAAGAGCCTTATCGAACGGATCAGCCGTGAAGCGCGCGTGCCGGTCATTAAGCATCTGGACGGGAATTGCCACGTCTACATCGATGACCACGCTGATCTTGAAAAAGCAGTCGCGGTTGCTTACAACGCTAAGACCCAGCGCTATGGTACCTGCAATACGCTGGAAACCTTGCTCGTGGCAGAAGGCATCGCTGATCAGGTGTTACCACGCTTGGGTCAGATGTACCAGGAGGCTGGTGTCGAACTGCGCGGTTGTCCTCGCACGCGTGAGTTACTCCTCGATATCAAGGTGGCGGCCGAGGATGACTGGTACGAGGAATATCTGGCGCCGATTCTAGCGATCCGGGTGATCAAGGATATGGATGAGGCGATAGAGCATATTACCCGCTACGGTTCCGCGCACACGGATGCTATCGTGACTGAGAATTACAGCCGGGCGCGGCGTTTCCTGCGCGAGGTCGATTCCAGTTCGGTGATCGTCAATGCCTCCACCCGCTTTGCCGATGGCGGCGAATATGGATTGGGCGCGGAAATTGGCATTAGCACGAATAAACTGCATGCTCGTGGTCCGGTCGGTACGGAAGGGCTGACTACTCAAAAGTTTGTAGTGCTCGGCGATGGCCATATTCGTCGCTAACCAACGACAATCAGGACGCTGATAACCCACATGTCGCATGTTCCCCGCCCGATTGGCATTCTGGGCGGTACTTTTGATCCTATTCATCATGGCCATCTGCGCCCGGCGCTCGAGTTGCTGGAAATGCTGCAACTGGCAGAGGTGCGTTTTATCCCCTGCCGGATTCCGGCGCATCGCGGGACACCGCACATCACTGCTGAACAGCGGTTCGAGCTGGTGCAATTGGCCATTGCCGGGCAGCCGGATTTCGTGGCGGATGACCGGGAATTGCGCCGGGAAGGCACGTCCTACATGGTGGATACGCTGGCTTCTTTGCGAGAAGATTTTGGCCAAGAGACCCCATTGTGTCTGATCGTTGGCGCAGATGCTTTTCGAGAGCTGTACACCTGGCATCGCTGGCGGGATATGACGCGGTTAGCCCACATCGTCGTGATGCAGCGCCCTGGGGCTTCGCAACCGGTGCCATCCGTGCTGGAGGAATGGATTGCCCCCCGCCGGGTACATGAAGCGCTCATGCTGCATGGAAAACCCGCTGGCAGTATCCTGTTTCAACCAGTGACACAGTTAGATATTTCCGCCACCCAAATCCGTGTCCTGCTGGCACGCGGCCAGTCACCCCGCTATTTATTGCCGGAGGCCGTGCTGGCTTATATCGCCGATCGGACGTTGTACCGGCGGCTGCCGGTTCTAAACCCCCTTACTTGATGAGGATAAACAAGATTCCATGCAACTTGAGGTTTTACAGAAAATCATTGTGAATGCCCTGGAAGAAGTGAAAGCCCAGGATATCCGTGTTCTAGACGTGCGTAACAAGGCCAGTTTTACTGACTTGATGGTGGTCGCCAGCGGTGCCTCGACCCGTCAGGTCAAAGCGCTGGCTGACAAGGTGATCGAGAAATGCACAGCAGCCGGTGTCCGGCCGCTTGGCGTTGAAGGAGCGCGGGAAGCTGAATGGGTATTGGTAGATCTGGCCGACGTCGTCGTGCATGTCATGCTCCCCCAGACCCGGGATTTCTATAATCTGGAAAAATTATGGTCAGTGGATGTGGCCAAAGCACTGAAAGGTTGAGTGAGAGCAGGCAGCGGATTGCATCAACACTAATGTCTGAACTGAAAGATGAAAATTCATCTACTTGCCGTCGGCATCCGAATGCCTGACTGGATCAAAACCGGTTATGCGGAATATGCTGAGCGGCTGCCCCGGGAATGCCAGTTGAATCTGATTGAAATCCCTGCGGGCAAGCGCAGCACCCGTGCCAATTTGCCTCGTTTGGTCCGGGCCGAAGGTGAGCGATTGCTTGCAGCGATTCCCGCGAGTTCTCGCGTCATTGCCCTGGATGAGCGCGGTCAGGAATGGGGTACTGCCGAATTGGCTGGGCAGTTGGCAAGTTGGTTGCAGGAAGGCTGCAATCTCAGTCTGCTGATCGGTGGCCCGGATGGGCTGGATGCGGCCTGTCGTGATCGCGCCGAACATCTGTGGTCGTTGTCGCGATTGACCTTGCCGCATCCTCTGGTGCGCATCGTGGTCGCTGAGCAGCTTTATCGGGCGTGGAGTCTGCTACACAATCATCCTTATCATCGCGTTTGATATGTCTTTTATCTACCTTGCCTCTGCATCGCCACGCCGCCGTGAACTTTTGAGGCAGATCGGCATGGCTTATCGCCTGCTGCGGGTCGAGGTGGATGAGACGCCATTGGCCGAAGAACATCCCTGCGATTATGTTGCCCGATTGGCCTTGGCCAAAGCGCGAACGGGCGCACAAGCGCTCGGCCGGAAGAAGCCCGCGCCCGTGTTGGGGGCGGATACCGCGGTGGCCGTTAAAGATACGATTCTCGGCAAGCCTCACGACCGCGAAGAAGGTTTGGCCATGTTGGCACGGCTTTCCGGTTGTGAACATCAGGTATTAAGCGCAGTGGCCTTGGCAACCCCGGCGCAAATTGCGGTCAAAGTTCAAGAGAGCCGGGTTCGCTTCCGCAAATTGACGCCGGCGGAATGTGCTGCTTACTGGGAGACCGGCGAATCTTGGGACAAGGCGGGCGGCTATGGGATCCAGGGCCGTGCAGCGGCGTTCATTGCAGAATTGCACGGCAGCTATTCCGGGGTCATGGGTTTGCCGCTATTCGAAACCGCAGAACTGTTCCGAGAGTTCGGGCTTTCTTCCTAACTGACTTTAACCTTTCCTAGATGGAACGAGATGGTATGACCACACGCGCCGAAGGTGGTACGGGCGACGAAATACTGATCAACGTGACCCCCCGTGAAACCCGGGTTACAGTGGTTGAGAACGGTGTCCTCCAGGAAATTCTGATCGAACGGGCAGGCCGGCGCGGTCTGGTCGGTAACATTTATAAAGGCCGGGTTTGCCGGGTGCTGCCGGGCATGGAGGCTGCGTTTGTGGATATCGGTCTGGAACGGGCAGCCTTTCTGCACGTCTCCGATATCCGCCCGGCATGCCGGCTTGAGCCTTGTTTATCTGAAAACAGTGCGCCAAGTGTAAGTCACAGTGACCGGATACTGGCGATTACTGACCTGGTGCGCGAGGGTCAGGATCTGGTGGTACAGGTGATCAAGGACCCTATCGGCACCAAGGGCGCGCGGTTGACAACCCACATCACGTTGCCATCACGGTTTCTAGTATTCCTGGCCGATTCCGATGTGGCCGGTGTGTCCGTCAAGATCGACGGTGAACGTGAGCGGCAGCGTTTGAAAGAGGTCGTCAATGCTTTTCGCGCTGAGTTTGGCGGTGGCTATATCGTTCGTACTGCTGCAGAAGGTGCAGAAGCCTGGGCGTTGCGCGCAGATATGCAATTTTTGCAACGGCTATGGGGTTCTATTCAGGATCGTATCCGCGAAGCCAATGGCATTATGACATTGTATGAGGATTTGCCGCTGGTGCTACGGGTGCTGCGCGATTTTGTCGGCGACAATGTCGAAAGGGTTCGAGTGGATTCACGTGAGGCCAGTCAGCGGATGATGCAATTTGCTGAAAAATTCGTGCCGGAAATGGTCTCACGTCTGGAGCATTATCCAGGTGAGCGGCCAATCTTCGAGTTATATGGCATTGAAGATGAAATCCAGCGAGGGCTTAGCAAGAAAGTAACACTGAAGTCAGGTGGTTATCTGATTATTGATCAGACCGAGGCTATGACCACGATTGACGTAAATACCGGCGCCTATGTTGGACATCGTAATCTGGAGGAAACCATTTTCAAAACCAACCTGGAAGCTGCAGCGGCGATTGCCCGGCAATTACGGCTGCGTAACCTGGGTGGCATTATTATTCTGGATTTTATTGATATGGCCAGCGAAGAACACCGCCAGGCCGTGTTGAAGGCATTGGAAAAGCATCTGGAAAAAGATCGCGCCAAAAGTCATATCTCGCAGGTGTCGCCATTAGGGCTGGTGGAAATGACCCGTAAGCGCACCCGCGAGAGTTTGGGGCAGATTCTGTGCGAACCTTGTCCGTTATGCGATGGGCGCGGTTCGATTAAAACGGCGGAAACGGTGTGTTATGAAATTTTCCGTGAATTGTTGCGCGAAGCCCGGCAGTACGCGCCTCGCCAATTCGTGGTACTCGCTGCGCCAGATGTGGTGGATGTCATGTTGGATCAAGAATCTCACAGTGTGGCGCAGTTAGAGGCGTTCATCGACATTCCCATCAAATTCCAGGCGGAAGCACTGTATACCCGTGAGCAATATGATGTGGTGTTAATGTGAACTCTGATCTCCTCACCCCTCGCCCTGTTTCTCCGGGGGGAAGGAATAATGAACGGTGTTTGGCAAACGGACGCTTCTGGAATGCTCTCTGTCTATCAACGAGCCGTACTCGCCGGACCCTGCGTTGGATCCGCCGGTTGCTGCTCACCTTGTTGTTGCTACTCTTGCTGCTGGCGGCATTTGGGCAATGGTGGGTATTGCCACGCCTGAACAATTACCGGAGTGATTTGGCCCGTGTGCTGGGTGACACATTGCAGATGCCCGTGCGTATTGATGCGGTCACTGCCACTCTGGATGGCTGGCGTCTGGCGTTAGGTCTGCGCGGCGTGAGCGTGGATGACCCTGAGCGGGACACCCCGTTGGCGTATTTCAAGCAAGTAGCCATCACCCTGAACCTGTGGCGCTCCTTACAGGAGTGGCAGCCTGTCGTGCGCCGTATCCGCCTGGAAGGTGCGAGTTTAACGCTGGAACAAGGGCCGGATGGGGTATCCCGGCTATTCACCGATGGAAGCGTTGCGCCACACGCGGATGATTCCCCGCTGCCGGCGACGGCTCACCAAGTCTTTAAATTACGACAGTTGGATATTGTTGGTGAGCAACTCACCCTGCGGCGGCCGGACGGTTTTACCTGGCAATTACTGCATCCCTACCTCCGTTTTCAGGATACGGCGCAAGGTCGACGGTTGGTCTTGACGGCTGATTTGCCTGTGGAACTTGGCGGACAACTGGGGTTGACCATTGAGCAGTTACCGGCGGATGAATCAACAGCTAAAAAGGGCTGGCGGTTGCAGGGGCAAATTCATTTCGAGGATGCGCCACAGACGCATCCGCCGGCCGTGTTTGAGGCGACGCACACCGATGCCGGCTGGCAGGCAGTGATTCGCCATCTGCGTGCTGAGAGCTTGCTGGCTTGGGTGGCGCCCTGGCTCAGTGAATCGGCTCATCAATGGCTGGCACCGCTTGATCCACGCGGCGAATTACCGGAAATAACGCTACAGAGCGAACCGGCGGCAGGGATTTACCAAGCGGCCGTTGCCCTGCGCGGTGTGAATATTCGCTCGACTCACCACTTGCCAGGCTTCGATAACTTGACCGGCCAACTGGTGGTTTCCCCAGAACGAGGCCAAATCGAACTGGATTGCCATGCCGTTCAGGTCGATACTGCCGGTTTACTGCGTGCGCCCATTACGCTGGATGTCCTCAGCGGAACTGTGAACTGGCGGCGTTCCTCTGAAGGCTTGCACGTCGAAAGTGCCGGTCTTGAACTGGCTAATGCTGACCTTAGTGGCCGGTTTTGGGGCAGTGTCACTGTTCCTGACGCGGGCCAGCCATTGCTGGATATTCAAGGCCATTATCACGGTGTGAAGGTTAAGCAAGCATGGCGCTATCTGCCGGTTGCGGTGATTCCACCGCAAGGTGTGGCTTGGTTGGACCGGGCGCTGGTAGATGGTCAAGTGGCGACCGGCAATCTGATTTTTCGAGGGCCGCCGGCGGCCTTTCCCTTCAATCGGGATGAAGGGTTATTTGAAACCCGTTTTCAGGTTAAAGATGGCGTACTGGACTATGCGCCCGGCTGGCCACGCTTGGAAAAGTTGCAGGCTGACGTTCTGTTTCGCAATCGCGGGCTTACTATTAAGGCCAATGGTAGCCAATTGCTGGATGGGCAGGTAGAAAAGGCTACGGCTCAAATTGAAAATTTGGCCGATGTCATTGTGCAGGTTCAAGGACGGGTCAAGGGACCGGGTGCCAGTATGTGGCAGGTGCTCCGCGAGAGTCCGTTGGGCCATGAATTGGATGAGGATCTGCCTGATTTACAGATCAGTGGCCGCAGCACTCTCGATCTCGAATTGACGCTACCGGCCGATGGACGCCCAAGTCAAGCGCGTGGGCGGGTAGGGTTGTTGGACAATGATGTGACCTTGCCAGCCTGGAAGGTTGAACTGGAGCGGTTGCGCGGTGAGGTGCGCTTCACCGAAGCTGATCTAGAAGCCCGAAATGTACAAGCGTTGTGGCGCGGTGAGGCAATCCGCGTCGATCTGGATCTAGCTGGCCGCGAAGGGCGTCGTGAATTGCGGGCGCAAGTGGAGGGGAGGCTGGGATTACCAGCGCTGGCTGGGCCGTCTGCAGCGGCGGATCTCGGGTACTCAATCACCGGCGCTAGCGATTGGAAAGCGGTGCTGGCCGTTCCGGCCCGTGGTCAGGAACGAAAATCTGCCTTTTCGTTTGAGTTAACTTCCGGTTTGCGCGGGGTTGCCATCGAATTGCCTGCGCCACTGGGTAAGACCGCCAGTGAGACCCGGTCACTGCGGATCGTGGTGCAGCCGAATGAGCGTAACCGCTGGATCGTGGCACTGGAATACGAACCTGAGGTACGGGCAGCGCTGGAGTTGAATGGTCTGCTGGATACGCCCCGGTTTGAGCGGGGTGAATTGCGGATTGGTGCTGGAGCAGCGCGGCTTCCTAATGAACCAGGTCTGGCCATTGTTGCTGATCTGCCGCGTTGGGCCTGGACAACCCCGGTTAAAACACCCTCTCCCAATCGAGATGAGACTGGAAGCGAGCAGTGCAGCAGATCCGGGATTCAAAAACCCCGTTCCAATTCATTGGCGCTGGTGCGCAGTTTAGAAGCCCGGATTGAGGAATTGGCGGTTGCTGGCCAATCATTTAAGGGGATGACAATTCATGCACATCGTGATTCAGAGGGATTGCAGGTTGAATTAGACAGCGCAGCTTTATCCGGGCAGATGACCGTACCGGATCAGCTCACCGCAGCGCGGCCCGTGAATGCCGCGTTGCAGCGCTTATGGATACAGCATACTGCCAATGGCACTGCTTCGGATGCGCAACACAGACCGGCAGCCGACCCATGTCAACTCCCGCCACTGGCGTTGACGGTCGCCGACTTGCGGATGAATGATCAGAAGCTCGGTCAGTTACGGCTGGCGATCGTGCCGCGCTCCGGCGGTGTTCGATTGTCCGGGATTGAACTGCGTTCCGGGCAGCAGCAGATCGATGCCGATGGCGAATGGGGGTGGAACGGCGGTAACCAGATTTCCCGGATCAATGTGGCGTTGCGCAGCCCAGCGCTGGGTGAAACTCTAGCGGTATGGGGTTATCCGGAATCTGGCATTGCCCGTGGCCCCACCAAGGCGCAATTGGACGCTAACTGGGCAGCCGCGTTGCCGGATTTCGCGCTGGAGCGGATTTCCGGCACACTGAATTTTGAGACCGGTCCCGGTCAATTGCTGGAAATCAACCCTGGACTGGGTCGCATCATGGGCTTGTTCAGTGTGCAGAGTCTGAATCGCCGCCTGAGCCTGGATTTCAGCGACCTGTTCCAGCCGGGCACCAGTTTTGATCGAATCAGCGGTGAATTTGCTTTCAAAAAAGGGCAGGCGCGTACTGATAACCTGCGTATTGAAGCGCCGGCGGCGCGGATTGAAATCCGGGGCCGGGCCGGCTTGAAAGACCGGAGCTACGATCAACAGATCACGGTTACGCCCCACGTTGTGGGGAGTGCGCTGCCCATCGCTGGAGCCATTGTTGGCGGGCCTGTTGCTGGCGCAGCGGTGTTTGTCGCTGAGCGCGTCTTGCAAAAAGGTATTGAGCAGGCGACCCGTTACCAGTACCGGTTAACCGGCTCATGGGATGATCCGGTGCTGGAACCGCTGGTTGCAGAAGAGCCCCCCAACCCCGCGCCTCGGCAAGGGTTCGCGAGTGACAACGAAACGAGGTGATCACTGATGTCTAGCCTGGTTGCTCTGCAAATGGTTTCCGGACCGGAGGTTGCCGCCAATCTGGCGACAGCCGCTGAATTGTTGGCTAAAGCGGCTGATCGCGGCGCGCAATTGGCGGTATTGCCGGAAAATTTTGCTCTGATGGGACGTCGGGAAAGCGACAAACTGGCGGTGCAGGAAGCGGAAGGCGATGGACTGATTCAAACCTTTCTTGCAGAACAGGCCGCCCGTCATCGGCTGTGGCTGGTGGGTGGCACGATTCCACTGCGGACCGCCGGTGATGATCAGCGGGTGCGGGCGGCTTGTTTGCTATTTGATGATCAAGGTTGCCAGGTTGCCCGCTATGACAAGGTTCATTTATTCGATGTGCAGTTACCGGACAGCCCCGAGCGCTATGCGGAATCGGCGACGATTGAGCCAGGCGATCACTATGTCGTGGCAGACACACCGTTTGGCCGATTAGGGTTGGCGGTCTGCTACGATCTGCGCTTTCCCGAGCAATTTCGCGCTATGTCCTTGCAAGGTATGGACATTCTAGCCTTACCTGCGGCATTTACCGCTGCAACCGGCGCGGCCCATTGGGAAATTTTGCTGCGCGCACGGGCGATTGAGAATCAGTGCTATGTAATTGCTTCGGCGCAAGGCGGCCGGCACAGCAATGGCCGCGAGACCTTTGGCGACAGTCTGATCGTTGATCCCTGGGGGTTGATTCTTGACCGGTTATGTGAGGGACCCGGCGTAGTGCTGGGGAAGATGGATCGGGCGTTTCTGGAGAGCGTTCGCCAGCAGTTTCCGGTTTTGGAGCATCGGACGGATGTGGAAGATACAGCCCGGCTTCTTTATCAACTGTCATGAATCAGAGCCCCGATAGCTCTTGACCGATCGACGACCCTCTCAAGACGATCCAGCGGCGGTATCGACGACGGGAGAATAAAAAAAGCCAACTGGTTATAAAAGTTGGCTTTTTTAATCATTTAGCTCTTTCACCCCCGGTTCCTTGCTTGCAAGCCGGCGAGGGGAGTGAACGATTATGCTTTTTTTTAGCGGGCTGGCGTTACTTATTATGCTTTAAGCGATGCACAGCGGCGCTTCATGCTGCCCGCAAGTCCCAGCAGCCCTATGCCGAGTAATGCCAGCATATTGGGTTCGGGAATATCTGCATTGGGTACGAGGCCGTCATCGGTTGAGCCAACCCAGATTGATCTATTTCCTAATTGATTAGGAGCACACAAGTATGGAGATGTCCCGCCACCACAGGCACCAATATGGACAAGGGTTTTAAGGTTCTTATCATTAGCTACATCGAAATCAGGAGGATCCAAATCTATTTGCGCATCGTCGTCTGTTAATTTAGTACCTCTGCTATCAAATAATCCAATTAGAATACGCACAGGTTCAAAATTAGATTCTGTAATCTCCAGATCAAAAAAACCCAAATTAGGTCCACCTCCACCCGTCTGGCTATTCGATTGGTATTCAATCTTGTTTCAGCAATTCCCGGTCTCTTAAAAAGATCTATGTAATCAGTGTATTACGAAAGGA